>JAESFG010000262.1_pt1 | contig 119609 bp, 82 predicted proteins | sample 9269371 | NCBI WGS metagenome assembly JAESFG01 (sample SAMN14506227, study PRJNA617093) | algae metagenome | isolation source: Aetokthonos hydrillicola CCALA 1050 (B3-Florida) and co-occurring... | place: USA: South Carolina | collected 2013-01-01
CAGCGGCTCCATCGCCGCCCACCGCTCGTCCGTGAGCATGTACCGCATGACCGACACCGAAACGGGGAGGAAATCGCGCCCAACTCCTTACCCCAGATGGTCAACCAACGTCAACAGAACCTAGGCGGGATCGGGCATAGCAACGGGATCGCTTCAACTAGTACAACATCATTTTTAGAATAATTGCAGTCGGTTCGGCTGCTCACCTGGACGAACTGCACGCTATTGTATTGTGAAGGCCCGAAAAGTAATTTGTGCAGGCGTGAATATTACTTATTTACATACGATAGTGCTTGTGCAGATCGGCAAAAAAAGTCATATACTGTTGGACTGCTATGAAATCGCTCAATACATGAGTGTAATCATCTGTCACGATGGCCAAGCAATCATGATGTTACAAATTACCTCTGCGTCTTCCTAAACATTCGTCTGATCGAAGGCCTGGGCCACCGGGCCTTCCCAGACTGCCACTCCGTGCCCTTCCTTTCGTAACCATCTTTCGCCTTGCGGAATTCGCGTCAGAATTATTTCATTTTTTGCCGTTCGATCTCCATAATCAGCATCTTCATGTATGACTCGTCTTGGAGCAATGAAGAATGCAACACCCAACCTCGGTGAACAGCCTGATTGGATGACGTACCGGCATGCTCGCCAGTTTCATAAAGGACGCCGAGTAGCCCTTCGAGGGCGAAAAACTGGCTCGCGTTGCGGAAATACCCTGTTGTCGCATCAGAGGCATCAATGAGCCAGCTAAGTTCATTGTAGGACGCTATGATCCGGCGGGCGTTATTGAGTCGCTGCTTCCACTCATTGCTGAAAATTGCGTCATGCTCGCGCCGACCCCAAACGAGGAACGGGTAGCCGACGCCAAGCGGCGAAAATGCCGCTCTACACGAATCAGGCACAGCTCGAAAATTATTGATGCCGACCATGACGCAGATATGGCTCAAGTCCCACTCGAACTGCCTGTCTCCGACGACAATTCTAAAGGCATCGCTGCCCGCAAGAGCCGCAAACAACTCGTTTTGAACGGTCGAATCTATCGGCAGACCGTCGAGGAATACGCTCATAGGTGGCGCTGTGACCACGAACTGCGACGGCGCTGGACTTGTCCGCGGCCAAGTTGTTAACTCCCACTCCTTCACTGCTGAATTTTCGCTCTAGCCCTCGGAGCAAAGTTGGATGAAATGCATGGGGTTGATTATTTTTGCACCGTTGATCGCCACAAAAGGCGTGCTAATCAACCGCCCCAAACGGCTCGCAAAGTCATGGCGATCGTTCTCATCGGGTGCGATTAACGCGAGTCGGGCAGGGCAACGTCGTGTACAGAAGACGCGTTCGCCATCGGTGGCGAACTGCGAATACGCATCTTGTACGACACCGATAACCGCATCCAGGGCCGCAATATTTCCCTGAAACCCGTAGAACGGATGCACTGAATTCGTGCGATACGAGTGGAGAAATCGATTGACCCGTTCAGCGTTGTAGACGGCATACCGCAATCCACCCAGATCGTCAGGCGCTGAGTTTGAAGTCGCCCTCGCCAGTCGAGTTGGGAGGATTTGTTGACGCGGCGTGACTTCTGGCGAACACAGCCGCGAAACGGCAACGTGAGGAATTGCAGAAGAACCGAGCAAGTGAGAAGGAACACGGTAAGGGGGCGTTACTTCAACCGTTGCTTGGCACGCCGAATCGTCGTGAGGGGGATTGGCCAGCGGAGTAACCGGCGTTATCGGGTCGCCATCCGCCTTGGCATCTTCGGGCGCACGTTCACCCACAATTTCATTGACGCAGTCGTCCAGTAACGACCGTATTCCGCTCGCGGCAAAGCGTGCGATTTTTGTTGCCCATCCATCCGAATCAGCAAGCCGCGAACGAAGCTCGCCTTCTGTGCCGTTCATCGATAGTCCACGTTCCGAACATTTTTTCCGTAGTTCGCGGACGGTGGCTCTCTTCTGCAAGACCGCCCGAATAATCTCGTCTTCGGCGACGCCGGCCGTATCGATACCGATGGCTTGAGCCAAACGGTGGCAAACCTCGCCAAATGTCCCGGTCGCATCCAATCGGCGATGATGGCACTCCGTTCGCAGTTCGGTGTCGGCTCGCTCTCGTTCCCAAAGGGCGCGTCGAATGTCGGCCTCGGTCATACCTACCGTATCAAGGCCGAGCGTATGCGCCTCTTCGATAAGATCACGGATGGGCGTCATTAACGATGTCCCCAATCGCAATTTTCTGATTTTTTGTAGGCAACCATTATGCTGTTCGTGAATCAACTATTGCATAGGTGTTAGGTCGCTACTGGCTATAAATTATTTTTCGCTGATGACTTGCCCATTTGGGGTAACCACGTAGATCGTGCCATCGATATTTGCCCCACTCAATTCATATTCATCGACGCGGCGTTTCTTAAAAATTATCCGTGAGGACTTCGGACCTGATGGGCCATACTCGAAAATTCGCAAATCTCCAACTGCGGTTTTTGAGTCCCATTGTCGTGTCGGCTCGATGGTCAAGAACTTTTGTGCGCCGAGTTGCTTCGCCGCCGTCCGCATGGCTACTGTGAATTGAGAAGGAGACGTTAATCCGGTCTTTGGTGCGACCGAAAGGGCTGTCAATGCAATCGCCTGAACCGCCACTCGGTCTTCTTCCTGAACTGCCGAATCGTTCTTTGCCGCTGCCTGCTCCTGCTCGTACTCCCGAATCCGAGACGAGACGCGCGACTTGTCTGCGAGAGATAGGCGATCAAGAGCCTTACTGTCTTCGTTGATGGCCCGATAAATTTCCACTGCTTCCTTCTTCTTGCCTGATGCCCACAGTTGGTTGGCGACGGTGTATTTTTTAATTACCTCGTCTGCCGAATTCGCGTCCTGCGGATTTTTAACCTCTACCGTCTCCTGCTTGGGGGTTTCCGAAGGTTTCTCTGTTGTCTCGGTCGTCTTCTTCGTCGGTTCTGATTGCTTGGCTTGTTGCTTCGGTGCTATCAGGCCGAACACGCCACACGCGCCGCAGCACAGGAAGAACGTTCCACCCAAACTCGCCAACACGATCAGTAGTGTGCGGTTTGTCTTGCTGCTCGAATGCCTTGGTCGTTCGCGCCGTCGCCCCTCCGCCTCTTTTGGTAGCGGTGGTGGTGTGACCTTCCGGGTCGGAGGTAGTGGGGGAGGAACTGGCTTTCGTTCGGGAGGCAACGGTGGCGGGATTGACGGGTCGTCGGCTTGGCTCATGAATGCGCTCCCGTAGGGTTCAGACGGAAGTTCGACCCATAGTATGCCTACCAAAATAGAAATCAAAGCTATTTTTGTAGAACTGACTGGAATTGGCTTTCAGGCGAGAAAAGGAGGAATGCCGAACCGCAAGAGGAACATCAAACAAGCACCGATCGTTCGGGTCTTTGCGGAACGACTGAAGGCTCTCCGCACTTCTCGCGGCATGACGCAAAAGGAACTCGCCACCGAAGCCCAGATTACCCTTTCGTACATCTCTCGGTTAGAAGCCGGCGGCGCTGCTCCTGGTATCGACCTTTTGGAGCGGCTCGCCAAAGCGCTTAATGCGAACGTTACGGAACTGCTGCCCGCGCCGGAAGCAGGTTTGGACAAGGACGACGTGAAAAAATTGTTCGAGACGGTAACGCAGAAGGCTGGCCCGGAAACGCTCTCGATGCTGAAGGTGCTGCTGACTCGGCTTTCGGAAAGTTCCGGCTCAAATTGCTGACTGGCTTTTCCCTCGCGGTTCGTCTCTCCGCACCCGTCTTGGCTCGCAGCCGCCGCAACTACTCCGAAGTTCAAGAACGGCTGCAAGGGCGGTTGGTATGGGGCGATGGCTCAGTTGGGAGAGCGTCTTCGTTCGTGCCAAAAAGGGGTACGGAAAAGGGTACGGAATCAGGCCAAATGGGTACGGAATGCTGCGTATAATGAGCAAGAGCCGCCTACCCCTGCTCTGTCGGGTAAGCGGCTCAAGTGCTGGAAATCTTGGGCATTTCCGATGTGGAGCGAAGGAGAGTCGAACTCCCGACCTCTTCGTTGCGAACGAAGCGCTCTACCAACTGAGCTATCGCCCCATGCCCGGCTCGCACCTCAATGACGCCGCGAAGCGTTGCGAGGTTCGCACCGGCACCCCCATTTTAAAGCGCGGGCCGACAGCGGCAAGGGGAAGTTCCGCCGCGGTCACTTCGGCGCCGGCTTGGGGTCGGCTTTCGGGGCCGGAGCACGCACCCGCGCCTTGATCGCCTCCGCCGTCGCCAACGCCCGGTCCCGCACCGCCGGGTCGTCGGCCGCCGCCGCGTAACTCGACTGCAGCCACCCCGCGATCTCGCCCCCGCCCACCTTCTCCAACACCGACAGCGCCGTCAGCTTCATCGTCTGATCCTCGGCGCGGTTGAGCAGGGCCAACGCGGCCTGCTCGGCCGCCGCCCCGCCGATCTCCTCCAGCGCCCGCTCCGCCCGGCTCGACTCGGTCGTCGCCCGCCGGCCGATCAACGACTGCACCGCCCGCGCCGACTCCGCGTCCGGCCACTGCGGCAGCAGCCGCAACGCCACGTCCCGCACGTCGGCCGACGGCGACCGCACCGCCGCCAGACACACCGCCTTCGCCCCGGCCGGGTCCCACGTCGCGTACGCCGCGATCGCCCGCACCTTCACCGCCGTGTCCGGGTGGTCGCACAGCCCCCGCAACTCGGCCGACAGCTCGGCCCGGTCGTTCTTGTCGGCCGACAGCAGCGGGTCCGTCTTCGCCAGCACGTCGAGCTGCCGGGCCAGCGACTCGTACGACCGCTGCTCGCGGGCCGCCCGCAACTGCGCCAGCTTGGACTGCGACGCCGGGTTCGGCGGCGGCGTGCCGTCGGACCGGCCGACCAGCTTCCGCGTGTGCGGGGCCAGTGCCGGCACCGCCCCGGCCACCGCCACCAGCGCCGCCCCGGTCAGCACGAACCGCACCGGCCGGAACTTCGCGTACTTGTACTGGGCCAGGTAGAAGATGGTCAGCGGCGGGATCGCGCACAGCACCCCGCGGGCCGGGTCGCGGAACCGCGTCAGCCGCACGATCCACACGTACCCCAGCGCCACCTGCGCCAGCCCGACCGCCAGCAGCGGCCAGCGGTAGCCGGCGTCGGTGAACAGGGCCATCACCACCAGCACCACCCCGACCGCGGTCAGGAGCATCCAGGCGGCGGTGGACGGCCGCAGGTCGCGCCGCGGGGCCTCGGCCGGCTTCATCCGGCTGGCCAGCGCCGCGGTCAGCGCCGCCGCGATGTCGGCCTGTGTCTGAAGTTGGACCGGGTCGGCCCGGGGCGCGTCCGGCGCGACCGGCGCGAACCGCCCGGCGCGCGGGGCGGGCGTCGCCGTCGAAACCGCCGGCCGCGCGGCGACCGCCACCACCGCCGGCTCGGGCCGCGGCGCCGGAACTGCCGGCCGTTCAGGGGCCGCGATGACCGCCACGGACGCGCGGGTCGGCAGCGCGGGGACGTCCGGCTCCCGGCGGGGTGAGATGCTCCCGCCGTCGCCCGCCGGGAGGGTCGATAGCTCGGGGACGTCCGGTTCCGGCTCCGGTTCCGGTTCGCGGGCCGCGACGGCCGGTGGGGGAGCGGGAACCGGGGCGAAGCCCGGCACCTCGAAGAGCGCCTCGGGCAGCACGAACTCCGACATCGACATCCGCGCGGCCGCGGGCGGCAGCGGACTCGGCTCGGGCACGAACGCCGGGACCGGGCGCGGCTCGACCACCACCGGCTCCGCGACGACCGACGGCTCGGGGAGGTGATCGGGTTCGACGCTCGCCGCCGGGGCCGGCACCGCGACCGGTTCCGGGGCTGGTTCTGGGGTCGGCGGGCCGGCGGGCGCGAGGCCGAGCGACTCGCCGCGTTCGTTCAGCCACAGCGCCGGGTCGGCCGGGATCGGGTGCGGCTTGACGCACCCCTTGCACACGCTCGACTGGCCGGCGCGCCGCTCGTGGGCGACGATCAGCGCGGCGCAGTGCGGGCAGCGGTAGCGGATCATCGGCGGCTCCGATGCGGACGCTTGTGCGACGGACAGGTCGTCTCTTGCGGGCAATATTAGCTTACGCCCGGGCCTGAAGCGCTACAACCTGAACGCGAAATCGGCGGGCGTCGTGCCCGCCGGGCCGCACGGACCGACCGGACCGGCGGCCGGGGTCGAGCGGGCGGGGAGCGGTCTGTACAATCTCCTCGGTGGCGCCCCTCGCCCGAGTGGGGCGCCGTCCCCTTCGCTCACGGAGTTTGCGCCATGCTCACCGCGCTCGTTCTGACGGCGGCCGTCGCCGCCCCGGTCCCGCCGCCCGCGCCGCCGGTCGCCGGCGGCCCGGCCCCGCGGCTGCTCGAACTCAAGCCCGACGCCGCCGGCAAGGTGGCCGTCACGGTCACCCGCACCGAACTCCAGAAGGTGACCGTCACGGTGATCGGCGCGAACGGCCTGGCAACCACCCAGGAGCGCGAGGTGCCGGTGTCGAAGACGGTGGTCGCCGAACTGGCCGACGTGAAGGAGCTGAAGGTGACGACCGCCGACGGCAAGAAGGTGGACGTGGCCGACGCGGTGAAGGCGGTCAAGGGCGGGGCGGTGGTGGTGGTGTCGGCCGACGGCAAGCCGGTCAGCCCGAACTTCCTGAAGGCGTTCAAGGACGACGTGCTGGTGCTGGTGTCGCCGGAGTTGGTCCCGCCCGCGGCCCCGGCCCGCCCGCTGCCCGCGCCGCTCCCCGCCCAACCGCTGCCCGCCGTCCAGATTCAGGTCGCCCCGGCCCCGCCCGGCAAGTGACACGTATCCCGGGAGATATCTGTCGTCGGGTTGCTCGTGGCACAGGCTTTCCAGCCTGTGCGCCGTCGAGCGAAAGGGCGCACAGGCTGGAAAGCCTGTGCCACAAGTCATCGAGACCGCCGGTCATTGCCCGACAAGTAACAGCAAAAGTGCTTCTGCTGAGTGCTGAGTGCTGGGGAAACCCGGAACCGCGCTGGTTCGCCTCAGCACTCAGCACTCAGCACTCAGCACTCGAAAGAAGCACTCGAAAGAAGCACTCAGAAGAAAGGTTACGGCTTCTTCGGGCGGTTCTTGATGTCGGACAGCAGGTCGGGGCTGAGCCGGCCGCTCAGCCGCCACCCCTCGCCGGCGTTGTGGTACACGGCGTCGGTCACGTACGCGTCCATGAACTTCTGGCCGATCAGCACGTACCCCTCCGAGATGTTCTTGTCCACGTACACCGGGATGTCCTTCACCACCAGGTCCTTCTTCTCCTTCTTCGCCCCGATGGCGAACTCGAGCCGCAGCTCCTTGATCTTGCCGGGCACGAACGCCGACTTCGTCTCCACCCCGACCGCCGCCACCCCGGCGGCCGCGTCGTCGAACTCCATCTTCACCCCGCGGGCCAGCCCGAGCGTCACCATCACCCCGCTCGGCATGTTGCTGATCGACGACACCCCGACGTTGACCGGGACCATCTTGCCGTCGGGCGTCTTGTACGCGTCCTGGCCGTCCACCGACGCCCAGGTGAACACCGGGAACCCGCGGACCACCATCGTCCCGACCGACGGCTGCAGCTTCGTGTCCTGCGACGCGGTCACGTCCGGGGCCATCACCGCGTCGGTCCCCGGCCGCTTGACCACGTTCGCCGGCGGGATGGTCATCTCGATGAACTTGTCGCCGAACGACACCCGCGGCTCGACCGCCCGCTCGGCCGTCCCGAACATCGTCGTCGAGGAGATGCTGATGTCGGCCTGGTGGATGGTGTCGTCCTTGCTGGCGGCGTCGTGTACCACCTCCAGCTTCACGTTGAGCATCTTGAACGTCACGTCGGCGCCCTTGGACGGCTTGGGCGACAGCTGGGTCGCGGAGATGTACAGCTCGGGCAGGAAGTACTCCTTCAGCTTGCCCACGTCGTAGCCCCAGCTCTCGAGCTTCTTGGCGGTCACGTACGACTTGCCCGGGAGCGTCTCGAACGCCACCTTGATGTCCACCAGCTCGCTCTTCTTCTTGGCCTTGGGCACCTGGGCCGAGAACGTCATCGGGTTGGGGAACCCGGGGGTGACCGGGAACCGGACGCGGACGCTGCCGCCCGGGGTGACCGGCTTGAGCAGCGCGGCCGGGTCGTCGGCCGCCCGCGACACCAGCCCGGCCATCAGCACCGCCGCCAACCCGACCGCCGCCAGCCGAACTCGAGCGCGCATAGCAACCCCCCTCGCGGTGTGCGAATCCCGACCGCCACACGATACCACGCCGCCCGGCCGGGGGGAACAGCCAACCGCCGCCGGTTTGGCACCCCCGGGCCGTTTCTGCTACACTCAAGCGCAATCCCCGCTCGCCGGAGACGCGCATGGTCCGCCGCCTGGTTCTCGCCGTTACGGTCGCCCTGGCCGCCGCCGCCCCGGCCCGCGCCCAGCTCGACGCCGAGCCGAAGCAGCCGTACCTGTGGCGGGTGGTGCTGGCCGCCAAGCCGCACCCGCTGCTCACCGCCGAGCTGCGCGACCGGGTCCGCCGCGACATCGTCGCCGCCCTCCAGACCGGCCTCGGCCCGCTCGGCGCCGTCGAGGTGATCGACCCGGCCGACGCCCGCGACCGCGGCGAGCCGCTGTGGCAGCAGTTCGAGGACCGCGGGTTCGCGGCGCTGGACGCCCCGCGCGACCTGACCGGGGTCAAGACGCACTTCCTCAAGCTCGAGTACCGCGACGGCCAGTTCCACATGCAGGCCCGCCAGTACGACGGGTTCACCGGGCTGGCGTCGCCGCTGGTGCGGAGCCGCAGCGTCCGCGCCGCCGACCAGATCGGCCGGGCCGCCGGGCTGCTGCTCGACCGCGACTTCGGGCTGGTCGGCACGGTCGAGCTGAACCCGGCCCAGCCGGACGCGGCCCGCGTGCTGATCCGCGGCGCGGGGCTCGGCCCGATCGGCGGGCTGGTGGAGCGGGGCGACGTGTTCGCGGTCGCCGCGGTGCGCAAGACCGACCGCCCGGCGCCGGCCCCGGTCCGCACCGCGACCGGCAAGCTCGTCGCCCCGCCGCCGGGGGCCGAGGCCGCCGCCCTCACCTCGACCCCGCGGCCGTTCGTGCTGCTGAAGGTGACCGACGTCGGCCCGGACGCGGTGCGGGTGGCGGTGCTGCCCGGCGACGCCAAGGCGCTGCCGCTGTCCGGCGGGGTGGTCGGCTACCGGTGCATGAAGCTGGGGACGGTGAAGGCCCCGGTGTCGGTGCGGCTGGTCGGCAGCGACGGGGCGGTGGAGAAGACCGCGTCGCGGGTGGCGGTGCGGGCCAGCGACGCGCTGTTCCCCAACCCGGCCGCCGCCGACCTCAAGGACGCGTGCGCGTTCGACGCCCCGACGGCCGCGTTCAAGGCCCCCCGCGACCTGTCCGGGGTGGCGTGCGTCACGGTCACCCTCGCCGGCCAGACGCGGTACTTCGCCGCCCCGGTGCTGACCGCCGACCCGATCACCCTGCCGTTCGAGGTGAACGAGGCGAAGGCCCGGCTGGCCGACTTCCAGCGGGAGGTGGCCGCCGCCCTCGCCGCGGTGGCCGAGGCCCGGCTCGCCCAGTCGGTGTGCTTCGACGCGGTCACCCAACTGCTCAACAAGCAGCAGAACGCCGCCGCGCTGAAGCGCGCCCGGGACGGGCTGGGCGCCGCCGAGGGCGCCTACGCGGTCCGCAGCGACGAGCTGAAGCGGCTCCGCGAGCAGGAGGGCATCGCCCCGACCGCCAAGCCGGTGCTGGACAAGATCGAGCGCGACCTCGCGGAACTCAAGCAGCACAACGACAAGCTCAAGTCGCACGTCGGCAAGATCGAGGAGGTGGTGAAGCTGGAGAGCAACCCGGCGCTGGCGGCGAAGGAGATCGAGGCCCGGCGGCTGAACGAGCAGATCAAGCTGCTGCTGGCGGTGGGCGACGTCGAGCAGGCGCTGGCCGCCTACGCCCAACTGATCGCCCTCAACCCCGACGACAAGGCGAAGGTCGCGGAGCGGGAGAAGGTGGCGGCCGAGTGGAAGATCAAGGACGAGGCGCACCAGAAGGCCCGCGACTACCTCCTGAAGACGTGGCCGACGGCCGCGACCGTGCAGGACTTCAAGGACAGCGCGGTGAAGCAGAACAACATCGACCCGCCGCTGCGGGTGCACGTGGACGTGTGCAAGAAGCACGGCGACAAGTGGACGCTGCGGAAGCTGCGGGCGTCGTTCGACGCGGCCGGGGTGAAGCTGAACGAGCTGGTGGCCGGGCTGGACGCGGCGAACGAGGCCGACAAGAAGCTGCTGGCCGACGCGAGCGCCGCCGGCAAGGCGCTGGCCGCTCTGGAACAGGATATTCGCACGTTCATCGGTGATTGAGGCCCGCGGCGGCAAACGGCGGGAGCGGGCTGGGCCGCTCCCGCTCGCCCTTCCGTTTCGTGTAGCCGGTACGAAGGGTGTGCGAAAATCCGGTTTCCCCCCTCGCTTTCCGCCCGCCGGCCGCACAACATAGTATTGCTGCCCCGCCTGATTGCTCGCTCCCGCACCTACAACCCCGCTGCCTCCCCCATGCGCGCCCACAGCCGCCGTGCGTTCCTGCGCTCTTCCGCCAGCGGACTGGCGTCCGCGTTGTTCGTCGGGCACCTCCCGGCCGCCGAGCCGCCGCAGGTCGCGCCGCTGCCGCGCCCGGTCGAGACCGTCCCGACCAACCTCGCCCCGCAGGACACGCTGTTCCTGACGTGGTTCCGCGACCCGACCACCACGATGGCGGTGCAGTGGATCGGGCCGGACAGGGACGCCCCGACCGCCGTCCGCTGCGCCGAGCGGACCGGCGAGGAGTGGAAGACCGCCAACGTCACCGGCGCGCCGTTCGGCCGGACCGACCTGAAGGTGTTCCGGGCCGAGTTCACCGGGCTGACGGCCGGCACCGAGTACATCTTCCAGTTGGGCAAGGGGCCGCAGACGTACCGGTTCCGCACGTGCCCGGCGAAGGCGACCGACACGTTCACGTGGGTGAGCGGCGGCGACTGCGGCACCGGGCCGGCCGCGCTCCGCACCAACCAGGTCGCGGCCAAGCAGGAGCCGTACTTCGCGCTGATCTGCGGCGACCTGGGGTACGACAACGGCGTCTCGGCCAAGACCGCGCTGGCGTTCGCGGTCAACTACGCCAAGACGATGACCGACCCGAAGGGCCGGCTGGTGCCGCTGGTGTGCGGGATCGGCAACCACGAGGTCCGCGGCGGTTACAAGGGCACGCGGGCGGACGCGACGTACTTCCTGCCGCAGTTCGACGGCTTCTTCCGCGAGAAGACCTACGGCACGCTGGACTTCGGCGACTACCTGAGCCTGGTGATTCTGGACTCGGGGCACGTCGAGCCGATCGGCGGCGAGCAGACCGACTGGCTGGACGAGCAGTTGGCGGAGCGGGAGGGGCGGCCGCACCTGTTCGTGGCGAACCACGTGCCGGCGTACCCGTCGTACCGCGCCCCGGAGGGGTCGAAGGACAAGTTCGGCACGGGCGAGGGTCAGCGGTTGCACTGGTGCCCGCTGTTCGAGAAGTATCGCGTCGATGCGGTGCTGGAGCACCACGACCACACGTTCAAGCGGACCCACCCGTTGACCGGCGGCCTCGTGGACAAGTACGGGGTGCCGTATCTGGGCGACGGGTCGTGGGGCCAGTTGCGGACGCCGGTGTCGCCGGAGAAGCGCCCGTATCTGGCGAAGGTCGGGAAGGTGAACCAGATGACGGTCCACCGCCTGGAGGGCGCGGACCGCTACCACGTGTCGCTCGACGACACCGGCAAGGTGGCGGACGTGTACGCGACGTGCGGCAAGCGCCCGGCCAAGCGGGGTTAACCGGCGCTCGCGTCTAACAATCGCCGGTTCAACCTTTCGCTGGAACCGCGGTCGCAGTCTGGTATAATTGGGTGGCAATCCTGGCCTTCGGGAGCCGCCCATGTCGAGCGAAGAAACCCGCGACCCACAGCCCGAGCCGCCCACTCACTCGTTCGCCGGTGAGCCGCTTACACCCAGTTACCACCCGCCCGTGACCGTCGCCCAGACCCCGACTCAGGCCGATCTGGCCGCTTCCGCGTCGGCCGTGCCCCCGGCCGACGCGCTGCCGCTGGTGCCTGGGTACGAGTTGCTCGGGTTGGTCGGCGAGGGCGGGATGGGGCTGGTGTACCGGGCCCGCGAGCTGGCGTTCGACCGCGACGTGGCCGTCAAACTGCTTAAGCCCCGGTACCCGGCCGGCACGCCGGCCGCCCGCCGGTTCCTGGACGAGGCCCGCATCACCGGGCAACTCCAGCATCCCGCAATCCCGCCCGTCCACCACATCGGCGAACTGTCCGACCGCCGCCCGTTCCTGGCGATGAAGCTCATCAAGGGGGAGACGCTGGCCGACCGGCTGGACGCCGCCGGCCCGGCCGAGCGGTTGCGGCTGATACCGGCGTTCGCCCAGGTGTGCCAGGCGGTCGCCTATGCCCACAGCCGCAAGGTGCTGCACCGCGACCTGAAGCCGCACAACGTGATGGTCGGCGCGTTCGGCGAGGTGCAGGTGATGGACTGGGGGTTGGCCAAGGTGCTCACCGACGCCCGCGGGGCGGTCACCGAGGTGGTCGATCCGGGGGCGGGGACGGGCACCGAGGTCCGCACCGACCGCGCGCCGGACCTGGCGACGCAGGCGGGGGCGGTACTCGGCACCCCGGCGTACATGGCCCCGGAGCAGGCGGCCGGCGAGATCGACAAGGTGGACGAGCGGAGCGACGTGTTCGGGCTGGGGGCGGTGCTCTGCGCCGTCCTGACCGGCCACCCGCCGTACCAGGGGCCGAATACCAACGCAGTCCGGATCAAGGCGATGCGCGGGGAGACGGCCGACGCCTTCGCCCGGCTGGACGCGAGCGGGGCCGACGCCGAGTTGGTGGCGCTGTGCAAGCGGTGCTTGAGCGCCGACCGGGACGCCCGCCCGCGGAACGCCGGGGAGGTCGCGAAGGCGGTGGCGGCGCACCTGGCGGCGGTCGAGGAGCGGGCGCGGCAAGCGGAACTGGACCGCGTGCGGGCCGATGAGCGGCAGAAGAAGCGACGGGTGCAGTGGGTGCTGGCCGGGGCGGTGCTGCTGTTGCTGGCGATGGCCGCAACTGGGGCGACCGTCGCCCGGCTGTGGCAGGACGCCGAAGTGGCTCGCGGTGAGGCCGAGACTCAGCGCGACGCTGCCGAAAACGCGAAGATTGACGCGCTGAACCAGAAGCAGATCGCCGATAGGGCGAAGGACGAGGCACTGACTCAGAAAGGCTTTGCCGAGAAGGCACAGAAAGACGCAGAGCGGGAGAGGGAGCAGCGGGCATTAGTTGAGTACGGACGCGCGATGCAAGTGGCCCACCGGGCGTGGCGGGAGAACAACGTCGTCGCCACACGCGTGTGGCTCGACGGTACCGACCCAAAGCTGCGGAACTGGGAGTGGCGTTACATGAACCGTCTCTGCGACCCCTCACTACTCACCCTCCGGGGGCATACCGGTGGGGTAGCGGCGGCGGCGTTCAGCCCCGACGGCACCCGAGTAGTCACCGGCGGCGACGACCACACGGCGAAGGTGTGGGACACCCGGACCGGTGCCAAGCTACTTACCCTCGAGGGGCACGCCGGCAAAGTGTATGCATCTGCATTCAGCCCCGACGGGTTCCGTGTCGTCACCGCCGGGTGGGACCGCACGGCGAAGGTGTGGGACGCCCGGACCGGTGCCGAGTTACTTACCCTCAAGGGGCATACCGTCGGGGTGTGGGGAGCGGCGTTCGGCCCCAACGGCACCCGAGTGGTCACCGCCGGGTTGGACGGGACGGCGAAGGTGTGGGACGCACGGACCGGGGCCGAGTTACTTACCCTCAAGGGGCATACCGATGCCGTGCTGTCGGCGGCATTCAGCCCCGACGGGTTCCGTGTCGTCACCGCTGGGTGGGACCGCACGGCGAAGGTGTGGGACGCCCGGACCGGTGCCGAGTTACTTACCCTCAAGGGGCATACCAACTGGGCGTGGGGAGCGGAGTTTAGCCACGACGGCACCCGAGTGGTCACCGGCAGCGGCGACCGAACGGCGAAGGTGTGGGACGCCCGGACCGGGGCCGAGGTGCTCACCCTCAAGGGGCACGCCGGTGCCGTGCTGTCGGCGGCGTTCAGCCCCGACGGCAACCGAGTGGTGACCGCCAGTCGGGACACCACGGCGCGGGTGTGGGACGCCCGGACCGGGGCCGAGGTGCTCACCCTCAAGGGGCACGCTGGTGCCGTGCTGTCGGCGGCGTTCAGCCCCGACGGCACCCGTGTGGTCACCGGGAGTGACGACCATACGGCGAAGGTATGGGACGCTCGGACCGAGGCCGAGGTGCTGGCGCTGAGAGGGCACTCCGGTGGCGTGCTGTCAGCGGCGTTCAACCCCGACGGCACCCGGATGCTTACGGTCGGGTGGGATGGAACGGCGAAGGTATGGGATACCCGGACTGGGGCTGAGGTGCTCACCCTCAAGGAACATTCCTACAGGGTATATGAAGCTGCGTTCAACTCCGACGGCACCCGGGTGATCACCTGGGACCACAGCCAAAAGCTCTTGCATTACGCGTTCAAACACCTGCACGAGGCCTTCGATCCCAATAGGCGCCAGTTTGACACCGCCGTTCGTGACCTCGGGATGCGAGTGTGGGACGCCCGGACCGGGGCGGAGGTACTCACCCGCCGAGGGCATATCGACCGGGTGCGGAGTGCGGAGTTTAGCCCCGATGGCGCACGCCGAGTGGTCACCGGCAGCGACGACCACACGGCGGAAGTACAGGACGCTCGGACCGGGGCGGAGATATTCACCCTCAAGGGCCATACCGACCGGGTGGCGGCAGCGACGTTCAGTCCTGACGGCACCCGAGTGGTCACCGCGAGCGATGACCGCACGGCGAAGGTGTGGGACGCACGGACCGGGGTCGAGGTGCTGGCGCTGAGGGGCCATTCCTACGAGGTGCATGCGGCGGCGTTCAGCCCTGACGGCACCCGAGTGGTCACCGCCGGGTGGGACGGCATGGCGAAGGTGTGGGACGCACGGACCGGGGCCGAGGTCCTCGAACTCCGGGGCCATACCGGCTTCGTATATACTGTCGCATTCAGCCCCGATGGCACCCGCGTCGTGACTGCCAGCGATGACGGCACGGCACGCATTTGGGATTCGCGCCCCTTCCGCGACAGCCGACCGGCGGACCCCGTCCGTCAACTCGCACCGCCGCCGCGGCCCGTTCCTGCCGCGCCGCGGCCGTGATACACTACCCCCATGAGCACCACCGCCGCTTTCCCGGTCGCGACCGGCACGCCGCTGCCGGCCGCCGATCACGCCGCACTCGTCAGCCGCATGCGCGCCATCGTCGGCAAGGACAACGTCCTCACCGCCGCCGCCGACCTCACCGTCTACGAGTGCGACGGGTTCACCATCGCCAAGACCAAGCCGAATGTGGTGGTGTTTCCGACCACCACCGAACACATCGTCGGCATCGTGAAGGCGTGCAACGAGTTGGGCGTCAACTTCATCGCCCGCGGGGCCGGAACCAGCCTCGCCGGCGGGTGCGTCCTCGTCGGCGGCGGGGTCATGATCGCACTCGCGCGCATGAAGCGCATCCTGGAAGTCAACGTGCGCGACCGGTACGCGGTCGTGGAACCGGGCGTCGTCAACGTGTGGCTCACCAACGCCCTCAAGCCGCACGGCCTTCACTACGCCCCCGACCCGAGCAGCCAGGGCGCCTGCACCATCGGCGGGAACGTCGCTACCAACAGCGGCGGGCCGCACACCCTTAAGTACGGCGTCACCGTCAACCACATCCTCGGGGTTGAGTTGGTGCTGCCGGACGGCCGCGTCGTCACCCTCGGCGGGCCGACGGAAGACTGCCCCGGGTACGATCTGGTGGGCACGGTCGTCGGCAGCGAGGGCACGTTCGGCGTCGTGTCGAAGGTGTGGGTGCGGCTCACCCAGAACCCGGAGGCGTATCGCACCCTCCTCGGCATCTTCGAGACGATCGACGACGCCACCAACACCATCAGCGACATCATCGGCGCCGGGATCGTCCCCGCGGCTCTGGAGTTGCTCGATCGCACCATGCTCTCGGCCGTCGAAGCCGCGTTCAAGTTCGGCTTCCCGCTAGACGCCGAAGCGGTCGTCATCATGGAAGTGGATGGGCTTGCGGCGGGATTGCAAGAGGAAGCCGACCGCATCGAGGGCATCGCCAAGCGGAACAAGGCCCGCGAGGTGCGGAAAGCGAACTCGGAAGCGGAGCGGATGGCGCTGTGGAAGGCCCGCAAGCAGGCGTTCGGCACCATCGGCCGGCTCGGCTACCCGAGCTACTGCACCCAAGACGGCGTCGTGCCGCGGACCAAACTGCCCGAGATCATGCGGCACATCCAGGCCACGGCGAAGAAGTACAAGCTCGGCATCTGTAATGTGTTCCACGCCGGCGACGGCAACGTCCACCCCATCCTGATGTTCGACGAGCGCGACCCGGCGCAGGTGAAGGCCGTTCTGGACGCCAGCCACGACATCCTCTCCGAGTGCACTGCCCTCGGCGGGAGCGTGACCGGCGAGCACGGCATCGGGGTCGAGAAGATCGACTTCATGCCGCTCATGTTCACCCCGGACGACCTGCACTTCATGGTCCGGCTGCGGACCGCGTTCAACCCGCAGGGCCGGTGCAGCCCGGGCAAGCTCCTGCCGACCGCCGGCGGGTGTGCGGAGCCGAGCGCCGTCGCCACCCAGACGAAGCCCGGCCGCCGCGCCGCGGTGTGAAGCGGCGCGGCCCGCCGGTCCCGGAAGAAATGAGGGCCGGCGGGAAGAAAGTCGTCAGAATTCGACTCGGTCACAAATTCCTGACACGTCATCGGTCTCATCCCCGTCCGCGTGCTAGTGTTGTTCGACAGCGGTATTGTCAGCTCGACCGGAATCGTTACGCGCGGCCCTAACCCGCGCGGGTGTCGTCCTTTACGCAGGATCATCATGTCGCTCCCGCAGATCGTGCTTTCCCTGCGCGGTTCCGGCCCGGTGCCGCGCACGTGGTCTTCCAACTGCCACCTCCGCATCGGCCGGCTGAGCGAGCTGGAGATCGCGCTGGACGACCTGTCGATCAGCCGGCTGCACGCCGAGGTGTACCTGACCGACGAGGGGTGGGCGGTCCGCGACCGCGGCAGCTCGAACGGGACGGCGCTGAACGGCACCCGGATCGGCCGCACCCCGCAGCCGGTGCGGGAGGGCGACGTCATCCAGGTCGGGGCGCTGGCGTTCGTGGTGGATCGGCTGCGGGGCCGCCCGGTCACCGTCCGGATCGGCCTGCAGACGGTCGAGGAGGCGCCGGACGAGCCGCGGGCCGAGAACGGGCTGCTGCAACTGATCCGGGCCGCCCACCGGCTCGCCCAGCCGACGGCCGACGGCGACCCGCTCCAGGAACTGCTCGACAACGCCCGCCGGTTCTTCCGCGCCCGCCGGGCGGCGGTGTTCGTGATCGACGACGCGACCGAGCAGCCGGCGGTGCGGGCGTTCTCGGCCGCCGGGGCGGCGCTCCGCCCGCCGGGCAAGACGCTCGCCGCCGTCGCCCTGCGGGGCCGCCGGTCGATGCTGTTCCGGGACCGCAGCGAGGCGGCCGAGCACCTGGCCGAGAGTGCCGTCCGCGGGGACATGAACTCGATCGTCTGCGCGGTCCTCCGGGCGGCCGACCGGGACGTCGGGGTGCTGCACCTGGACCGCGGGCCGGAGGGCGACCCGTTCACCCCGGCCGACATGGACGCGGCCGACGCGCTCGGCGGGGCGCTGGCCCTGGGGCTGGACCGCCGCGGGCTGGTGGAGCGGCACGAGACGCTGTTCGTGCAGACGGTCACCGCGCTGGCCCAGGCGGTCGAGATGCGGGACACGTACACCGGCAACCACACCCAGCGGGTGACCGCGTACTCGCTGCTGCTGGCCGAGGAGTTGGGCCTGCCGGACGACCAGCGGCGGCGGCTGCGGGTCGCCACCCTGCTGCACGACATCGGCAAGATCGCCATCGACGACCAGATCCTGCGCAAGCCCGGGCGGCTGTCGGACGCCGAGTTCGCGGCGATGCGGACGCACGTACTCCGCGGGTCGGAGATCATCCAGATGATCCCCGGGCTGTCGTGGGCGCTGCCGGTGGTCCGCGGGCACCACGAGCGGTACGACGGGAAGGGGTATCCGGACGGGCTGGCCGGCGAGGCCATCCCGCTCATCGCCCGGGTGGTGGCGGTAGCCGACGCGTTCGACGCGATGACGTCCGACCGCCCGTACCGGGCCGGGATGCCGGTCGCCCGGGCCTACGAGGAACTGCTGGCCGGGGCCGGCACCCACTTCGACCCGGACTGCGTGGACGCGTTCCTCCGCGCCCGGCCGAAGGTGGAGGCGCTGCTGGAGAAGGAGGCGGCCGAGCGGCGCAGCGCGGAGACCGGGAGCAACACCATCTCCCGGGCCGAGCTGGAACGCGAGCGGCAGGCGGTGATGGAGGAGTTGAAGGCCGCCGCCACGGCCGGGCTGCCGCCGACCAAGTCGCACGCCGCCCTGCCGGTCCCGCGCTGACCGCCGGTTTGATACAACAGCACGGTTGCATCCCTCCCCGGACCGCCGCAACCGTGCCCCACACCGTTACCATCGACGGCGCCCCGCTCCCGGTCGAGCGCCCCGCGAGCGTCGCGGACCTGTGCGACCTCGTCCGTCGCACCCGGGCCGCGGGGCACGGCCTGTACCCCGTCGGCGGGCGCACCGCGCTCGACTTCGGCCTGCCGCCGGCCCGGCCCGGCGTGGCGTGCGACCTCACATCGCTCTCACGGGTGATCGACTACCCGGCCCGCGACATGACCGTCACCGCCCAGGCCGGCGTCACGGTCGCGGCGCTGCAGGCGGAACTCGCGAAAGAGGGCCAGTGGCTGCCGATCGACGTGCCCGCGCCGGAACGGGCCACGCTCGGCGGCGCAGTCGCCACCAACGCCAGCGGCCCGCGCCGCTACGGCTACGGCACCCTTCGCGATTACGTCATCGGCATTTCCTTCGTGACAGATGATGCGGTCGAGGTGAAGGCCGGCGGGCGGGTGGTGAAGAACGTCGCCGGCTACGACCTGATGAAGTTGCAGATCGGCGCGCTGGGCACGCTCGGCGTGGTCACGCAACTGACGCTCAAGGTGAAGCCGAAGCCGGAAGCGGCGGCTGCGGTTTCGCTGGCCTGCGACTCCGCCGCGCTGCCGGCGGTGTTGGACGCGCTGGCCGCGAGCCGGACGCGCCCGGTCGCGTGCGAGTTGAACTGCGACGGGGCCGGGTGGGGCATCACCGTCGGGTTCGAGGAGAAGGCCGCGGCGGTGAAGTGGCAGGTGTCGGCCCTCCTCGACGAGTTGAAGCCGCTCGCGGTGCGAGATGTGCGCGAGTTGCCCGACGTGTCGTTCATCGCCGCGAACACCGAGTTGCAGCGGCGGCCGGAGTCGCGGTTCGTCGGGAAGCTCAGCGTTCTGCCGAGTAAGGTCGCGGAGACGGTCGCGAAACTGCCCGCGAACGTCCTCGTTCACGCCCACGCGCTGACCGGCGTCATCTGGGTTCACGCCGACGCGCCGGTCGAGGGCGCGGAGGCGCGGCGTGGCGGTTCGGTGCGCCCACAGCCGTCGCCGGCGTGGGAGTTGATGCGACACGTCAAGCGGACGCTCGACCCCGATAATGTGTTCAACCCCGGCCGGCTGTTCGCCGATTAATACGACCCCTTCGGGGTCGCCGCTAAACATACCACTTCGGCATTCTGATATGTCAGCCACCGCCACTGCCACGCCGAGCAAGACCGCGCTGCCCGTCGTCGATGCGCCCGCCGGCGTGTGCCCGGCGCCCGGGCCGCACCTCGACTACGAACTCGTCCTCGACTGCGTCCACTGCGGGCTGTGTACCGCCAGTTGCCCGACGTACGTGGAGACGTCGAACGAGGCCGACTCGCCCCGCGGCCGCATCTACCTCATGCGCGGGGTCATCGACGGCACCCTCGCCCTCGACGCCGACGTCAAGCGGCACCTCGACCTGTGCCTCAACTGCCGGGCGTGCGAGACCGCGTGCCCGTCCGGCGTGCAGTACGGCCGGCTGATCGAGCCGTTCCGCGCCTTCATGGAAGAACAAGAACCCGGCCGCCAGACGCAGACGCTCAACGCCCTCCAGCGGCTCATGCTGTTCCACGTGTTCCCGTACCGCGCGCGGAACCGCGTCGCGCTCGCCCCGGCCCGGCTCGCGCAGTGGACCGGCCTCGACTGGCTGGCCGAGAAGAGCGGGCTGATGGGGCTGGTGCCCGAATCGCTCCGCAACATGAAGCGGATGCTCCCGAAGCTCCAGCCGCACTACGGCCACCTGCCCGAAGTGCTGGAACCGGTCGGCCCGAAGCGGGCGCGGGTCGCGCTCTTTCTGGGGTGCGTCGCGGACTCGCTCTACCCCGAAACCAACTACGCGACCGCCAAAGTCCTTCAGGCGAACGGCTGCGAGGTGTGGATTCCCCGCTCGCAAGGGTGCTGCGGGGCGCTGCACTACCACGCGGCCGAGGAAGCGCCCGCCCGCGAGTTCGTCCGGCAGAACTGCTCGGCATTCGGCGCCGACGACGCCGAGACGTTCAAGTCGGTGGACGCGATCATCACCAACGCGGCCGGGTGCGGGTACCAACTGAAGGACTACGCTCACATGATGGCCGGCACCGGGCACGCGGAGGTCGCGGCGCGGTTCCAGGGCAAGGTCCGCGACGTCAGCGAGTTCCTGATCGAACTCGGCCCGGTCAAGCCCACGCATCCGCTCCGCATCCGGGCCACCTACCACGACGCCTGCCACCTCCGGCACGCGCAGCAGGTTTACAAGCAGCCGCGCCAACTCCTTGAGATGATTCCCGGGTTGGAACTGGTGCCGCTGGCCGAGAGCGAGCTGTGCTGCGGCGCGGCCGGCAGCTACAACCTGACGCAGCCCGAGATGGCCGACCGCCTCGGCAAGCGGAAGACGGCCAACATCACCGCGACCGGGGCGAAGGCGCTGTTCACGGGGAATGTCGGGTGCCTGATGCAGATCACCCGGCACCTGAAGGCGCTCACGCCCGATGTGTGGTGCGCGCACCCGGTGGACGCGCTGTGGGCGAGCTACTCAGGCGAGATGCCGGAGGCGCTCGCCGACTCGGCTGGGTAGCGGCGGCCGCGTGTGGTACGATGCCGGAACCGGAGGTTCGCGCATGAAGACGTACCAGATCACGCTGCCCGACGAGTTCGCCGCGTTCGTGGACCGCGCGGTCGCGGAGAAGAAGTTCGACGACGTCAGCCATTTGGTGGCCTACGCGCTGGGCTACGTCGAGTCCGAACTGGCCGACGATGCCCACACCGACCTCGACGCGCTGCGGAAGGCGATTCAGGTCGGCATTGACCAGGCCGACCGGGGCGAAACGGCGAAGCTGGACCTGGCCGCGATTTGGGGGCGCGTGCAGAGCCGGCTGGCCGAGAAGAAGGAGGTCGCCCATGCCGGAGATCACGCGAACGGACCAAGCTGAAAACGATCTCATCGACCTGCTCACCGCGGTCGGGCGGCTGAACGCGTCGGCGGCGGCTCGCTTGCGCGGCGACATCGACCGCGCCGCCGTGCTGCTTGCCAACTCGCCCGGTCTCGGCCGCTCGCGGCCGGACCTGCGCCCCGACCTCCGCAGCTACCCGGTCGCGCGGAAGTACGTCATCTACTTCCGGCAAACCGACAGCGGGATCGAAATCGCCCGCGTCGTTCACGGTTCGCGACAGGTCACCCCAGACATGTTCGACGACTGACCCCGCTCACTCGTCCGTCAGCCGCTTCCGCCGCAGCATGTGGTGGTAGTGCTGGGCGAACCGGTGCGACTCGTCGCGGACGTACTGCAACAGCCGCAGCGCCGCCGAGTGCCGGCTCAGTTTGATCGATTCAGACTCGCCGGGCCGGAAGATCTCCTCCTCCTGCTTCGCCAGAGATATCAAGCACGGCGGCTCGATGTCCAGCATCTTGAACGCCTCCACCGCGGCGTTCAGTTGGCCCTTGCCGCCGTCGATCAGCAGGATGTCGGGGAACACCTCGTCCTCGTTCCGCAGCCGGCGGAAGCGGCGCGTCACCACCTCCCGCATGCTGGCGAAGTCGTCCACGCCCTCGACGGTGCGGATCTTGAACCGCCGGTACCCGGGCTTGAACGGCATGCCGTCCAGGAACGACACCAGCGACGCCACCGTGTCCTGCCCGCTCAGGTGCGCGATGTCCATGCCCTCGATCGTTCGCGGCGTGGTCGCCAGCCCGAGCACCTTCTGAAGCCCCTTCAGCCCCTTCTTCGGGTCGATCGGGAACACCTCCGGTTGCACGTCGGTCTTGGCGTCGCCCCGCAGGTCGAGCTTCTGGAGTGCGGTGATCTCGTCGCGGATGCGGCGGGCCTTCTCGAAGTTCAGCTCCTCCGCCGCGACCGCCATCTCGCGCTCCATCCGCCGGATCAGCTTGTCCTTCTTGCCTTCGAGGATGAAGATCAGCTTCTTGATCTGCCGCCGGTAGTCGTCGCGCGAGACCCGAAAGTTGCACGGCCCGGTGCAGCGGCGGATGCTGTGCAGCAGACACGGCCGGAACCACTTCCACTTCGTCTCACTCGACTTGATGTCCAGCGAGCACGAGCGGAACTGGAACAGCCGCTGCAACAGATCGACCGCGATCCGCAGGTGTTTGGTGCCGGTGAACGGGCCGTACAGCCGCACGCCCCGGCGGCGCGGCTTGCGCGTGATCTCGACCCGCGGGTACTCCTCCCGGGTGCGGATTTGCAGGTACGGGAACGTCTTGTCGTCCTTGAGTTCCTTGTTGAACCGCGGGCGGAGGTCCTTGATCATCCGCGCCTCGGTGAACACCGCGGCGACCGCGTCGGACGTCTCGATGTAATCGACGTCTTTGACGAGCGGCATCCAGTCGCGGATGCGGGCGTCGTTGACCGCGTCCTTCGAGAAGTACGAGGACGCACGGCTGCGGAGGTTCTTCGCCTTGCCGACGTAGATGACGTTCCCGCCCCCGTCTTTCATCAGATAGACGCCCGGCGTGGTGGGGAAGGTGCGCACCTTCGCCGCCGGGTCGCGGGGGTCGTCGGTCTGCTCGCTCGCGGTCGGCACCGGGTCTTCGATCATGAACGTGTCCTCGCGTCCACGTTCATTGTAGCAGGTCGTGCGCCGGGTGTGTCAAGCCAGGGGTTGAAACCCCCGGCTATTGCCGGCGACCCCGTTGGGGTCGCAAAAGCCGAGGGGCACGCGAAATGTCGCCTTCTTCGGACGCCAACGGCGTCACCGGCAATAGCCGGGGGTTTCAACCCCTGGCAACCGGCTCGATCCTCAGTTAGCATCGCCGCAACGTTTCGCGTCGGCCCCGCAGGGGCCACTCCGAGGAAGCTCGCATGTGCGCTCCGTCCGTGATCGCTGCCGCGCTGGCCGGGATGAGCCGCCGCGACGCCCTCCACTTCGCCGCCGGCGTGATGGCCGGCGCCGCGTGCTTCGCGTGCTCCGCCGGGTCGGCCGAGGGGTCGAGTTACATCCCTGACGAAGCCCCGCCGCCGGGCGCGAAGCCGAAGCGGACACTCGCGGCAGACAACGTCCTCGACCTGACGCACACGCTGTCGCCGGCGTTCCCGATCTGGCCGAACAACGAGCCGATTTCGATCCGCAACAAGAGCACGTTCGCCAAGGACGGCTTCTACTCGAACCGCTGGGAGGTGGGCGAACACCACGGCACGCACCTCGACGCCCCGGCGCACTGCTCGGCCGCCGGCGACACGGTCGAGAAGGTGGACCCGGCGTCGCTGGTCGCGCCGGCGGTGGTCATCGACATCCGCGACCGCGCGAACAAGGACGCGGACGCCGCGGCGACGATCGCCGACCTGATCCTGTGGGAGAAGGCGCACGGCCGGATGCCGAAGGGGTGCGCGGTGTGCTTAAACAGCGGTTGGGATAGCAAGGCCGGCGACGCGAAGGCGTTTCTGGGCACCGACAGGGCGAACGCGCTGCACTTCCCGGGCTTCTCGAAGGACGCGACCGACTTCCTGCTCACCGAGCGGCAGGTCGTCGGGCTGCTGGTGGACACACTCTCGATCGACACCGGCTCCGCGACCGACTTCCCGGTTCACAAGGCGTGGCTGGGCGCGGGCCGGTGGGCGGTCGAGTGCGTGGCGAACCTGGCCAAGGTGCCTCCCAGCGGCGCGAGTGTGTTCGTCGGCACGCCGAAGGTGAAGGGCGCGAGCGGCGGCCCGACCCGCGTGCTCGCGCTGTGGTGACGCGAGCGGCCCGGCAATCGGTCGCAACCGACACACGCTCCGCGGCCGGGCGGCCGTAGAATGGGCGTACCGCCCGCCGGAGACGACCGTGGCCACCGAAACGCTGCCCGCCGCCGACGCCGCCGTCGGCTGGAACTTCGACAACTCGTACGCCCGCCTGCCGGACGTGTTCTTCGCCCGGGCAAGGCCGGCCGCCGTCCGCGCGCCGCGGGTCGCGGTGCTCAACCACCGGCTCGCCGCCGACCTCGGGCTGGACCTCCGGGCGATGCCCGACGAGCGGGCCGCGGCGGTGTTCGCCGGCCAGCAGTTCCCGCCGGGCGCCGAGCCGATCGCCCAGGCCTACGCCGGGCACCAGTACGGCGGGTTCACCATGCTCGGCGACGGCCGGGCGATCCTGCTGGGCGAGCAGGTGGCCCCCGACGGCCGCCGGTTCGACGTGCAACTGAAGGGGCCGGGGCCGACCGCGTTCTCGCGCCGCGGCGACGGCCGCGCCGCCCTCGGGCCGATGCTCCGCGAGTACGTCATCAGCGAGGCGATGGCCGCCCTCGGCATCCCGACGACGCGGAGCCTGGCGGTGGTCACCACCGGCGAGCCGGTGTTCCGCGACCGGCCGCTGCGCGGCGCCGTCCTCACCCGCGTCGCCGCCAGCCACATCCGCGTCGGCACCTTCCAGTACGCCGCCGCCCGCCGGGACGAGGCCTACCTGCGGGCGCTGGCCGATTACACGATCTCCCGGCACTACCCCGAAATCGCGGACGGCCCCGACAAGTACCTGAACTTCTTCCGCGCGGTGTGCGACCGGCAGGCGGCGCTGGTCGCGCGGTGGCAGCACGTCGGGTTCGTCCACGGGGTGCTGAACACCGACAACGTGGCGATCTCCGGCGAGACGATCGACTACGGGCCGTGCGCCTTCGTGGACGCGTACCACCCGGACACCGTGTTCAGCTCGATCGACAGTGGCGGCCGGTACGCCTACGGCAACCAGCCGGACATCACCCAGTGGAACCTCGCCCGGTTCGCCGAAGCGGTCCTCCCGCTGCTCGACCCCGACGGGGCGAAGGCGGTCGCGGCCGCGACGGAAGTGCTGAACGGCTACCCGGCGGCGTTCGAGCGGTACTGGCTGGCCGGGATGCGGCGGAAGCTCGGCCTCCTCACCGAAGAGGCCGCCGACGCCGAACTCGCGCACGAACTGCTCGGCTGGATGGAGGGGGCGAAGGCCGACTTCACCAACACGTTCGCCGACCTCTCCGCCGGCGACGACGAGTTGACGGGCGAAGTGTACCGCGGCGCGGCGTTCGGGGCGTGGCGGGAGCGGTGGCACGCCCGGCTCGACCGCAACGGCCGGCCGCGGGCCGCGGCGCGGGAGGCGATGCGGGCCGCCAACCCGGTCGTGATCCCGCGGAACCACCGCGTCGAGGAGGCGCTGGCCGCGGCCGAAGCCGACGACCTGTCCGTGATGCACCGGCTGCTGGCGGCGGTGGCCGCGCCGTTCGACCGCGACCCGGCGTTCGCCGCCTACCGCGAGCCGCCGCCGGCCGACGGGTGCCGCTACCGCACCTTCTGCGGGACGTAGCGGCCCGGCCTTCACGGCTTCCACTCTCATCGCGGCGTGCGGTCCGGTACACTGGACCGCATGAACCCCATCGTCTTCGCGATGCGCTACCCCTACGCCGTCATGGTCGGGGTGGTCGCGGTGCTCATCGGTAGTGTGCTCGCCGCCACCCGGCTGAAGGCGGACATCTTCCCGCCGCTCAACCAGCCGGTCATCTACATCTGCCAGCCGTACGGCGGCATGTCGCCGGCCCAGATGGAGGGGCTGCTCACCAACTACTACGAGTTCCACCTCCTGTATGTGAGCGGGGTCAAGCACGTCGAGAGCCGGAACATCACCGGGATGGCGCTCATCAAGGTGTACTTCCACCCGGGCACCGACATGGGGCAGGCGATGGCCGAGACCGTCGCCGCGGTGAACCGGTCGCGGTTCATGATGCCGCCGGGCACCGTCCCGCCGTTCGTCACCCGCACGGACACCGGCACGGCGCCGATCGGCTACCTGGTGCTGTCCAGCGACACGAAGCCGATCAAGGACATTCAGGACCTGGCGACGCTCCGCGTCCGGCCGCAGTTCGCGAGCGTACCGGGGGTGTCCAGCCCGCCGGCGTTCGGCGGCAACCAGCGGGCGATCACCGTCAGCGTCAACCCGGACGCGGTGGCCAAGCAGGGGCTGACGCTCTGGCAGGTGACCGAGGCGCTGTCGTCCGGCAACCCGGTCACGCCGTCCGGCACGCTGAAGGTCGGCGACCAACAGTGGCTGGTGACGTCGAACGTGATGGCCGGCGCCAACCCGGCGAAGGAGTTGGGGCAGGTTCCGGTGAAGCCGGGCGAGCACCCGGTGCTGCTGAGCGACGTCGCGACCATCGAGGACTCGGCCGACCTCACCGCCGGGTACGCGCTCGTCAACGGCCGCCGGTCGGTCTACATGCTGATGACCAAGCGGGCCGACGCCTCGACCATCAGCGTCGTCAACGAGCTGAAAGCGGCGCTGCCGCGGATGCAGCAGGCGGTGCCCGAGGACGTGAAGATCGAGTTCGCGTTCGACCAGTCGCCGATCGTGACCGAGGCGATGTGGGGCGTCGGCACCGAGGGGTTACTCGGCGCAATTCTTACAGGCCTGATGGTGCTGCTGTTCCTCCGCGACTGGCGCTCGGTCATTGTGGTCGTCCTGAACATCCCGCTCGCGCTGGCGGCGGCCGTCTTCGCGCTGTGGGCGAGCGGGCAGACGTTGAACCTCATGACACTGGGCGGGTTGGCCCTCGCGGTCGGGATTCTGGTCGATGAGGCGACGGTCGAGGTCGAGAACATCCACACGCAGATGCTGCGGTTCGACAACGTGGCCCGGGCGGTGCGGGTGGGCAACTCCGAGACCGCGGTGCCGCGACTGCTGGCGATGCTGTGCATCCTGGCGGTGTTCGTGCCGTCGTTCTTCATGGAGGGGGCGGCCCGCGAGCTGTTCGTGCCGCTGTCGCTGGCGGTCGGCTACGCGATGGTCGCCTCCTACCTGCTGTCGAGCACGTTCGTCCCGGTGCTGTCCGTGTGGCTGCTCAAGCGGCATGCCGCTCATGCCGAGCCGACGGACAGCCGCCTGCTTCGGGCCTACGAGGGGCTGCTGGCGCGCGTCGTCGGCGCCAAGTACCTTGTCACGGCCGTCTACCTCGCCGGGGCCGGCGCGACGATCGCCGTTCTGTACTTCGCGCTCGGCACCGCCATCTTCCCGCCGACGGACAAGGGGCAGTTCATCCTCCGGCTGAAGGCCCCGACCGGGACGCGGATCGAGCGGACCGAGGAACTCGCGCAGGAGGCGACGCGGCTCATCAAGGAGGACGTCGGGGCCGCCAACGTCGAGGCGACCGTGGGTTACATCGGCATGTTCCCGACGAACTACCCGATCCAGGCCATTCACCAGTGGACGAGCGGCCCGGGCGAGTGCCTGCTCAAGGTGGCGCTGAAGGAAGGGGCCGTGGACCTCGACGCCGAGAAGGAGAAGCTCCGCGACAAGCTCACCGCGGGGCTGAGGGCGTGGCTCACGGCCCGCTGGAAGGAGGACGGCCTGTCGCAAGAGGAGATCGACCGCCGCTTGCCCGGGTTGCGGCTGTCGTTCGAGCCGGGCGACATCGTCAGCGACGTGATGAGCTTCGGCGCGCCGACCCCGGTCGAGGTGCAGGTGAGCGGCAACGACATGGCGACGAATCTGAGTTTCGCGGCGGGCATCCGGGACCGGCTGAAGGCGATTTCCGAGCTTCGCGACGTGCAACTGAACCCGGCCCAGGACTACCCGACGCTCGACCTGAGCATCGACCGCGCCCGGGCCGCGACGATGGGCGTTTCGGCCCGCGACGTCGGCATGTCGCTGATCCCGGCGACCGCGAGCAGCCGCTACATCCAGCCGATCTACTGGCGCGACCCGAAGAACGGGCAGGCGTACATCGTGCAGGTGCAGGTGCCGCCGCCGCAGATCGGCTCGGTCAGCGCCCTGGGCAACATGCCGGTCGGGCAGAAGCCGCACGACCACGCGAACGGCAACGGCAACGGGAATGGCAACGGCGCGCCGAAGGGCACCGCGGGCGACCCGCCGGGCGTCGTCCTGTTGCGCGACACGCTCAGCCCGAGCGGCGGGATGCTGCACACGACGACGGCGGAGGAGATTTACCGCTACAACATGCGCCGCGCCGTGAGCATCACCGCGAACGTCTCGACGCAGGACCTCGGCGCCGTCCGCAAGGCCGTGCTGTCCGCGATCGCCCAGGGCGGCGAGCCGCCCCGCGGGGTTCACGTCGACGTCCGCGGTCAGTTGAACACGCTCGCGGTGGTGCAGACGAGCCTGGGTCGCGGGCTGCTGCTCGCGGTGCTGTCGATCGCGCTGCTGCTGACCGCGTACTTCCAGTCGCTCCGCCTCGCCCTCGTCTCGGTCGCCGCGACGCCGGCGACGCTGTGCGGGGTGGGTCTGACGCTGTGGCTGACCGGGACGACGCTGAACCTGCAGTCGTTCATGGGGGCGATCATGGCGCTGGGGGTGTCGGTGGCGAACGCCATCCTGCTGGTGACGTTCGCGGAGCGGTCGCGGACGCAGCACGGCGGGGCGGTGCGGGCCGCGGTGGAGGGCGGGCGATCGCGGCTGCGGCCGATCCTGATGACCAGTTGTGCGATGGTGGCCGGGATGCTGCCGATGGCGATCGGGGCGTCGGCGGGCGGCGACCAGACGGCCCCGCTGGGCCGCGCCGTGGTCGGCGGGCTGACCGCCTCGACGCTGGCGACGCTGCTGCTGTTGCCGGCGGTGTTCGCGGTGGCGCAGCGGGGCGCGGGGGTGGGCGGCGCGTCGCTCGACCCCGACGACCCGAACAGCGGCCGCTACGACGAGAACCGCGTCAAGCTTTTCGACGAGTAGTTTCGATTTGCCGGGCCGACCTCCGTTCCGCGGCTAGCCGGTTCGCTTCGCGCGTCGGGTGCGCCCGCGTAGACTGGATTCCCCACCGAACGATACCCGCAGGAGAGAGCGATGACGCCCGCCTCGTACGCCCGCCATCTACTTCTGCCCTTGCTCATCTTCGCCGCCCTGGCGGCCCGCGCGGACGCCCAACCGGACAAGGTCGTCGCCGCGCTCGAGAAGGCCGGGGCCGTCTTCGGAACAGACCCCAAAGACCCGGCCGTGCCCGTCTCGTTTACGATGGGGGCGAACGCCACCGACAAGGATCTCGCGGCGGTCGCGGGGCTGAAGACGATTCGCGAGGTGAAGCTGCCCGCCGCGGTGAGTCAGGTCACCGACAAGGGCGTCGCCGCGCTCGCCGCGCTCCCCGATCTCGAAACCCTGCACGTCGATAACACGCAACTCACCGACGCCGGGCTGGCCAAGCTCAAGGGGCTGAAAAACCTGAAGAAGCTGACCATCGCCAACACCAAGGTGACCGACAAGGGGTTGGCGGCGCTGAAGGACTTCCCGGCCCTGGAGTGGGTCGGTGTCGGGAAGCTGAACGTCACCGCGACCGGGCTGACGAGCCTCACCGCGTGTAAGGAGGTGCGGTCGCTCTTCGTCGCCGACCAGCCGGCGCTCACCGACGCGGTGCTGGAGAAGGTCGCCGGCATGCCCAAACTGGAGCGGCTGGAGATCGCCCGCGCCGAGAAGGTCACCGACAAGGGGCTTGTCGCGCTGAAGAAGGCGTCGCTCCAGCGGCTCGTGATCGTCAACTGCAAGGGCGTGACCGACGTCGGCATAGCGGAGTTGAAGAACTACGCGCAACTGACGGATCTCGAGTTGTGGGAGTGCAAGGGGGTGACGGACAAGAGCGTCCCGGTGCTGGGGGGCATGGAAGGGCTCAAGAGCCTCAAGCTCTCCCGCTCCGGGGTGTCGAAGATGGGCGTTGAGGAGTTGAAAAAGCTGCTGCCCAAAACCGCGATCACCAACGACTGAGCGGCCGCTACGACGAGAACCGCGTCAAGCTGTTCGACGAGTAGAGACACAGGTCGAGTTGACCGCTCGGTTGTGGAGGATACGTGAACATCACCGGTTTGCTGCTCTGGAGCCTGCTCGGCGGCTTCCTATTGCTCATGGCCTCTTGTGCCGGGTTCGCTGCATTTGCACCGGCCGAAGGAACCGAGAACGCGCTGTTTCAGTCACTCGCCGGCACGGGGGCTGCGGTCACACTGGCCCTCGGCCTGCTTTGCCTGCGGCAGGGAATTCGCGAGTTGAGCCCCACGCCTCAAGCCGCCACGCGGCCAACCGCTGCGGCCGGGTTTGAGTGCCCGCGGTGCGGAAGCGCGACCCTCGTGCGACTGCCCCGCGGCGACATCTCCCCGTGGCGCGAGTTCCGGTGTGAGGAGTGCGGTATCCGACTGGCCAACCCGTCCGGCCGTGGCGGGCATGCGGCAGTTGCCGTCGTGGCAGTCGGATTTCTCGCGTTCACGGCCTATATGGCCATTTCGACCGGAGGTAACTGGCGACTGCCATTCGGCCTCGGAGGGGTAGCTACTCCCGTTTTGGTGTATTGCGCCGTGCAACTCGCACGTCCGGTCGCGCGGCGGGCGCGCTAACGACGGCCGAACCACGCGCTGCAGCAGACGCGGCGCGGACACCGGCGGGATACGCCCCTCGCGGGTGCGCCGCGCAGCGGAGCGCGGGGCCGTTCGCCGGCCGCGGGTGGAGCACCCTGTACCGCCCCGGCCGGCACCTGATCGACACCCACGTCTGCCGCACCTACGAGGGGACCGACGAAATCCTCCAACTCCAGATCACCGCCAGCCTGCTGGGCAAGGAGCACGAGGCGCTCAAGTGATCCCGTGGAGAAAATCGCGTACGCGCCGCGGGGGATTCCGGCAAAGCAAGGGTGAGACCACTGCGAGGCCCAACGATGATCGTTCCGACCCCAACCGACGCCCAACTCCTCGACCGCTATGTGGCCGACGGCGACCACCGGGCGTTCGAGGCCATCGTCCGGAAACACGGGCCGATGGTGTTCGCGGCGTGCCGGCGGATCGCCGGCCGCTGGCACGACGCCGAGGACGCCTTCCAGGCGTGCTTCCTCGTGCTAGCCGCGAAGGCCGAGACGGTTCGCCCGCAGTCCCGCCTCGGCGCGTGGCTGCACGGCGTCGCCGTGCGGTGCGCGCTGAAAGCCCGCAGGTTGGCCCGCTCCGGGGAATCTCCGCTCCCCGACCTCTCCTCCTCCGAAACGCCTGGCATCGAACCGGATGTCGCATCCCTTTTGGACGAGGCGCTGGCCGCCATCCCGGACAAATACCGGGCGGCGGTCGTCCTCTGCCATCTTCAAGGGCGAACGCGAACCGAGGCGGCGCGGGAACTCGGTTGGACCGAAGGAACTCTGTCCGGGCGGCTGCACCGGGCGATGGGACTTCTGGCGAAGCGGCTGGCCGCGCGGGGCGTGACGGCGACCGGCGCGGCGGGGCTGGCAATGGTCTCGGCGCGGGCCGCGTCGGCAAGTGTGCCGGCGAAGTTGTTCGCGTCCACGAACGCGGCCGCTGCGGTATGGAGTGCCGGGTTCCCCGAACCCGCAGGCGCCACCGCGACGGCCCTCGCCCACGGGGTAATACGAACCATGATGTTCCGCAAAGTAAAAGTGGCGGCCGGCGCGCTCGTCTTCGTGCTGGGCGCACTCGCGCTCGCGACGGCCGGCCGAGTGGACGCGAGGGCGCACAAGGCGCCCGTCCCGAGGTCGGTGGAGAAGGAGTGGGGGGCGTTGCTCTTCACGCTGAAACACCCGGCCGCCGTGACCGCGGTGGCCCACGGGAAAGACAGGATCGCCACGGCCGACGCGGCGGACGGACAGAGCGTCTCGGCGTGGGATGCCGCGACCGGGAAGAACATCCGACAGGGGGCGAACGCACCGCTTCAGCCCGGCAATGCCAAACCGGTCCGCTGGATCCAGTTCTTGGCCGAAGAGCGGACGATCCTGTTCGCCGGCGACGGTGGGACGAGTCCGGGTCGATTGGACGTGGACAACGGGGACGCCCGGGGCGTGGGGGAAGCCCGGGGCGTGTTCCCGACCGACATTCGATTTACCAGCGCGTCCGAGGACGGGACGACTTGGGTGGGTATGTCCACAAAGGAACAAACCTACCACGCGACCCCGTGTCCGATCCTCGGCGACCGCAACGGAAACGTGAGTTGGGGGACGGGCGCACGCGCGGACACGATGACCCAGATCATCGTGTCCGCGAACGGCAACCGCCTCGCGGTCGCGACCACGGCCCCCACGCTCGACCTGTGCGACTTCACCGATCATGATCAGACCTGGACCACCATCCCCCTGCCGAAAGGCACCACCCTCACGGCCCTGGCGCTGTCCCGCGACGGCACTCGAGCGGCGGCCGTCGGCACGAAGGGGTTCGCCAGGGTGTACAACGCCGAGAAGGGCAAGGAATTGTGTACCCTGAATGGGCTTGGCGGCACCGCGTCCGCCGTCGCCCTCACCCCGGACGGCACCCAGGTGGCCGTCGCACATGGCAAGACGGTCTCGGTGTTCGACGCCGAGTCCGGTGCGCTGCTCGGCGAGCTCAAGGGCCACACCGACGACGTGACCTGCTTGACATTCGCCCCCGGCGGGAAGCGGCTCGTCACCGGCTCGAAGGACAAGACCGCGATGGTCTGGGAGCGGAAGTGAGGCACCACCGTGCTGCCGACTTGGCCCAGGCGACAGGCGAGCACCAATAATTCACCCCGCCCGCGTCCGCGACTTCGCCAACTTCCTAGCCGAGCGGGAGCAGGCAGTGGCCATCGACGAGGAGTACATGGCGTGGTGGCCGGCCGATGCCCGCCAGCGTCAGCAGCGGTCGTGGGGGTGGGGCCAAGACGCCGAACCAGGCACTGCACCGGACCCGGCCACGTAATCTGTTCGCCGGTGTTCGCCGAGCGTTCGTGTCACGGCTTGGTGTAGCGGTTAAGTCGGTGTGCTTGTTCGTTCGCCAAACACCCGAAGCCCCGGCCGCAGGCCGGGGCTTCACGCGTCCTCTCCGCCGCTCACGCGGCGGCCGAAAGATTCGGCCGGCATTCAATAACGCTGCCCGGACTGTTCGAAATCGGCCGCTCTCGTCCAACTCCCACTTGCGTACTCCTCTTCGCGCGGGACATAATAGGCTAACGGTCGATTGATTGGCCGATCCGCCGCAACGCCGCGCGGACCGAGCGGCACGAGCCGGAGGAGCAGATGCGGGAGGGGCACAACCCGAACGCCGGCGGGGACGTCGCGTCCCGCGCGCCACGGTCCGGCGAGCTGCGGCTCGGCCCCCGCGGCTGCGAAACCGTCCTCATCGCCGAAGACGACGACACCATCCGCCGGCTCACCCGGGTGGCGCTGGAGGCCCACGGATACGCCGTCCTCGACGGCGGGTTCGGGGCCGACGCGGCCCGCACCGCCGAAGGGCACGGCGGCACCATTCACCTGCTGGTGACGGACGTCATCATGCCGGGGATGAACGGCCGCGAGCTGGCCGACGCGGTCCGCGCCGCGCGACCGGGGGTGAAGGTGCTGTTCGTGAGCGGTTACACCGACGACGTGGTGGTGCCGCACGGCGTCGAGGTGGCGACCGACGCCTTCCTCCAGAAGCCGTTCACCCCGCTGGCGCTGGCCTGCAAGGTGCGGGCCGTACTCGACGCCGTCTGAGCGTTCACGCCCCGGCCCGCAGTCGCTCGCCCAGGCGCTTCAAGCCCTCTTCCACCGTGACCTTCGGCGCGTATTCGAGGTCGCGGCGGGCGGCGGAGATGTCGTACCAGTGCGAGGTGGAAAGCTGCCCAGCGACGAACCGCGTCATCGGCGGCTCGCCCGGGATGAACGGCACGAACCGGTACACCCACTCCAGCACCCGCCCGGCCAGCCGCGCCTTCCACGCCGACACCGTCTTCGTCACCGGCGGCGCGCCGGCCTCGGCCAGCACGCGGTCGATGAACGGCCACAGCTCGACCGGCTCGCCGTTCGAAATGAAGTACGCCTTGCCGGCCGGCGGGGTGCCGATGTCGAGCCGGTCGGCCGCGTCCAACTGCGACTGCGCCGCGTTATCGATGTACGTGACATCGACTTTTGGGTTGCCGCTGCCGATGCGCTTGAGCCGGCCCTTGCGGGCGGCCTCGACGATGCGCGGAATGAGGTGCGGGTCGCCGGGGCCGAAGATCAGGTGCGGGCGGAGCGCGACGGTGGCGAGGTTGGGGCCGTTCGCCGCCAGCACCGCCTTCTCCGCAACCGCCTTTGTCTCCGGGTAATACGCGTCGAAGTGCGTGGCGTACGGCAGCGACTCGTCCGCCCCTTCGACGTCGCGGCCAGCGTGAACGACGCTCGGCGTGCTCGTATAGACCAGCCGCCGGATGCCGTGCTTGGCGCACGCGGCGATGACGTTCTCGGTGCCGGTGACGTTGGTGTCGTAGAAGGCGGAGTAGCGGCCCCACACGCCGGCCTTCGCGGCGACGTGGAACACCACATCGCACCCCTCGACCGCCGCCTCGACGTCCTCCAGCTTCGCCAGATCGCCCAACGTCTGCTCGACGCCGAGTTCGTCGAGCCACGGGTAGCGGGAGCGGGTGAACGAGCGGACGGAGTCGCCCCGCTGCCGGAGCAGTCGGACGACCGCCCCGCCGAGGAACCCGCCGCCGCCGGTCACGACCGCCTTCACTTGCCGGCCTCCGCCGTCGCCTCGGGATGCCACTTGGGACCGAGTCTCTTGTCCGTTTCTGTCGCGAGCTTTTCGCGGAAGATTTTGGAGTTGTGCCGCACGTCTACCGGGAATCGGTCGTGAAACACGAACGTCGCGATCCCCTTCGTGTGCGAGAATCGTTGTGCGAGTTCGCGAAGTGCCGCCGCGATGACCTCCCAAATGGCTTCATCAGTCTGCCAGCCCTTCGTGTCGCGCACTTGGGGGTGGTCGCCGTACAGTTCGCGGGATTTGTGGTCGTCAACCTCGGCCAACACGACGGGGTGCGTCACGCCGTCCCGCTTCACGCCCACCAGCGCTGTTCTTGATACGCCGGGCACGGTATTAAAGATCGGCTCGACCATGTCCGTGAACAGCGTCCCGTGCGGGGTGACGACGCGGTGCGACTTGCGGCCGCAGAACCACAGCCGGCCGCGGTCGTCGGTGTACCCGACGTCGCCCATGCGGTGAAACACCTCGCCGGTGTGCGGGTCGCGGATCTTCGCCAGTTTCGTCGCGTCCGGCTTGTTGTAGTACTGGCGCGTCACCACCGGCCCGCGAACGACGAACTCCCCGACCTCGCCCGGCGGCGCGAGTAGTGCGTCGGACCACTCAGGAATCGGTTCGTCCGAAATGCGGATCACGCGAACCTCCATGCCTCCGACGGGCCGCCCGACGCACACGCCCTTGCCCTGCTCAGTGAGATGCCGCGTCTCGCCGAGAATTTCACGGCTGCCGATGTTCGCCACCGGCAGCGCCTCGGTGGCTCCATACGGCGTGAAGACTTCGGCGCTGTCAGGAAGAAGGCGAATAAACCGTTCGATCGACGCCGCGGACGCCGGCGCCCCGGCCGAGATGACGCGCTTGAGGGTCGCGAGCGGGGATAGGTTTTTTCCCTCTCCCCTTGCGGGAGAGGGTGGTTCGCTCGGCTTTGCGAGCGAACCGGGTGAGGGGTGAGCGTCAGCCTGCGAAGGCCGCTCTGCATTGTTCGTATCGCCCCGCGCCCCCTCACCCGGCGGCCCAAAGCGGCCGCCACCCTCTCCCGCAAGGGGAGAGGGCAAAGAAGCAGCAAGCTCGCCCAACCGCCGGATCACCGCCGGCGAGCCGAACGTGTTCGTCACACCGAACTGCCGGATTTGCGAAGCGGCCTTGTGCGGGTCGAGTTGGGCCGGCCGCGTCGCGTCCATGTCGGGGATCACGCACGTCATCCCGAGGGCAGGACCGAACAGCGCGAACAGCGGGAAGGTGCAGAGGTCGATTTCGCCCGGTTGGATGCCGTAAGTGCTTTTCAGCAGATCGACTTGCGCCGCGAAGATGCCGTGCGTGTACACGACGCCCTTCGCCGGCCCGGTGCTGCCGCTCGTGAACAGGATCGCGGCCGGTTCGCCGTCGCCGGGCGTCGGGATCGTCCACGGCCCGCGCTTGCGGCCCTTCTCGCGCAGTTCGGCCAACGAGTGGTGGCAGTACAGCCGCCATCGGCCGACGTTCACGGTGACGCGAACCGTCTTGCGGCCCCACCCGAGCACCCGCCGCGCCGCGTGCGCCTTCGCGATGCCGATGAACGCCGCCGGTTCGGCCTCGTCGATGCACTTCCCGAGGTTGTTGGTGCCCATCCCGGGGTCGATCAGGACCGGCACCGCGCCGAGTTTCAGCAGGGCGAACGTGAGCGCGAAGAAGTCCGGCGAGGGCGGCACCATCAGCGCGCACCGCGTGCCCCGGTGGACGCCGGCCGCGTGCAACCCGTGCGCGATCGCGTCCGAATCGGCGTGCAGTTCGGCGAAGGTGACCGCGCGGTGTTCGGTGGGGCCGTCCGGGTTGACGCCCCCGCGCGGGGCGTGGATCGCCACCTGTTCGGGGTGGTCGTGGGCCATCCGGCCGAGGTGCGCGGCGACGTTTACGGCGTGCGGGGTCATGCTACTCGTGGGTGAGCGGGTGCCGTTGCAGGAACTCCCACACGCGCATGATGGCCAGTTCGCCGGCGTCTTCCAGCAGGTAGTGGCCGCAATCGGGCCACGTGTGGACCTCCGCGTGCGGGAAGTGCCGCTTCCACTCCTCCAGGAAATGAACGTCGAACACGAAGTCCTTCATGCCCCACAGCAGGAGCGTCGGGGTGTCGCGGAACTTCGTGAGTGACGCCGCGGTGTCACTCACGATATCGAACCCGGGGTCGGAGGGCTTGAGCGGGATCGTCTGGACGAACTTTAGAACCGCGACGCGGTGGGCGGGGGTGTCGTAGGGGGCGAGCAACCCGGCCTTCACGTCGGCCGGCAGCGGGCGCTTCGTGACGCACCACTTCGCAGCGTACTTGCAAAAGGCATTCCGCCGCGTGATGAGCCACGCGCCGAGCTTCGTGTTGCGGCCGAGCCACAGCGATCGCGGCAGCTTCTTGGAGGGCGGAAGCGGGAACGCCCCGGTGTTCGACGCGACGATGCGCTTCACCCGCTCCGGGTGCCGCGCCGCGAACCCCATCCCGATCATCCCGCCCCAGTCGTGCAGCACCAGCGTGAGGTCTTTGGTCAGCCCGCGCTCTTCGAGCAGCCATTCGAGGTCGTCGATGCGACTTTTCAGCGCGTAGTCGTACTCGCCGACGGGCGGCTTGTCGGACAGCCCGCAGCCGATGTGGTCGGGCACGACGCAGCGGTACGACTCGCGGAGCGACTTGACGAGGTTGCGGTAGTAGAAGCTCCACGTCGGGTTGCCGTGCAGCATCACGACGGTGTCGCCGCGACCCTCATCCAGATAGCTCATGCGCAGCCCGCGGCGCACGGCGATGCGCGGGGTGAACGGGTACAGTTCCGGGCTTGGGTTGGGGAACGGCGGGGCGTCTTCGGCGGACGGAAGGCGGGTGGTGGGGAGCGGCGCGGGAGAGTCCGAGGTGTTGTTCATGAAGGTCGTCTATACTCACAACTCGAAAAAGGCTGAAGAGTGGCCACAGATCGACACAGATGAAACACAGATCAGACGGCAGAGACTTTGAGCCGAACTCAACTCGGTTTTGCACTTATCTGTGTTTCATCTGTGTTCATCTGTGGCTCTGCCTTTTCTTTCTTCGTCACCACTCCAGCCCGAGCATCAGGCAGTTCAGCCCGCTGCCGATGCCGAGGAAGCCGACGCGGTCGCCCGGCTGGAGGAACTCCCGCTCCTCCGCGATCGCCGCGGTGATCGGCAGCGACACCGTGCCGATGTTGCCCAGGTACTCGAACGTGCTGAAGTCCTTCTCCGGCGGCACGCCGATCGCCTTCAGCACGGCCTCGCGGTGCCCGGCGCCGACCTGGTGGCAGATCACCTTGTCGAGGTACTCCGGCCGCCAGCCGAACTTCGTCAGGAAGTTCTGCCACGTCCGCTTGCCGAGATCGACGCCGTACTTGAGCACCTCGCCGGCGTGCGTCTCCATGAACGGGATCATGACGTGCCGCAGGCCGTAATCGACTCCCCGCTGCACTAACGCCCCGGCCGTGTCGGCCCCCTTTTGCATGAGCGCCACGGCGTTCGGGCCGAGGACGCGCTCCGCGGCGGCCCCGGCGACCGGCAGGATCGACTGCAACCCCCACTTGCACAGCGAGTTGTGCTGCGGGGCGTTCTGCGTCACCCCGCCGATCAGCTTCCGCCGCTTCTCGCGCGACATCTCCTCGCCAGTCACCAGCACCGCGACCGCGCCCGAACCGCCGGTGAGCGTGGCGACACTCTCGCGGAACAGTTCCGGCGACTTGGTGCGGACCATGCGGTCGATGACGTTCTCGTTGATCTCCCGCGACGTCTCCGCCGACACCACCAAGCCCGCCCGCGCCTGACCCAACTCGATGCGGTTGGCGACGTCCACGATCCCGTTGAGTACACCGAGGCACGCGTTCGACAGGTCGAAGATGCTGGCGTGCGGGTTGATGTTCAGCTCGTGGGCGACGGCGCACGCGGTGGCCGGCTCGAAGTTCTCGCGGCACACCCCGGCGTAGATCAGCACGTCGATGTCGTTGGCCGAGAAGTCGGCGGCGTGGAGCGCCTTCTTGGCGGCACTCGCGGCCCCCTGCGACAGCCGGTAGCCCGGCTCCCACCAGCGGCGCTCGTTGATCCCGGTGAGCAGTTCCAACTGCCCCGGGGCCATCTTCAGCGCCTGGTACACCGGCGACAGCCGCGACTCCAGCTCGGCGGTCGAAACGACCACCGGCGGCAGCTCGTACCCGATCGCTTCGAGGTGGACGCGGTTGTACTTCATGTGCGCGGGTTAACTTCCGGTGTCGGGTTGTGGAGGCACGAGCCGTGTGCCCCCAGTGTAGGCGAGTCCGGGGCCGCGAGTGTCACTCTAGAGTAAAGTCGGTCATCTGGTAGATGACGCGGCCGTCCACCGTGAGGAACCCGTTGGCGGAGAGACGGTGATTATCGTCATCCGCTGCGACGATTTCCAGCACAACCTTGACTTCCGCGTCCTTCGGCAGCACCTGCCCGCGGTAAACCCAACCGTGCGGCTTATTCAGCGCCACGGTCCGCCACGGTTTCGCGGGCGTTCCCCACCGCTTCCACGCCGCGTACTTGAGCAACTGCAAGAACGACTCCAGCCCGAGCGACCCGGGCCACACCGGGTCCTGGTAGAAGTGGGCGTCGAAGAACCAAAAGTGTGGATCGACCGCGATCGACCCCACAACCAGCCCCAACCCCTTCGCCCCGCCGTCGGGGATGTACGCGACGACGCGGTCCACCATCCTCAGCATCGGCGCGGGGAACGGTTCGTCGTGCGGGAGCGTGTCGGCGAGTGCCCGCGCCTGTTCGGCGTCCGACGGCCACGGCACTTTCGCCTCCCGGATGCCGATCTGGTTCGCCAGCGCCGGCTTCGTGAAGAACCCGAAGTACGTCGTCCCCTTGTAAACGTCCCCGATCGAATCCCGCACGAGCATGTCGTAGTGCTGAATGATCATGCCGGCGGAGTTCGACACGCTGGTCATCTTGACGGTCGTGGTGAGCGTCCCGGTGCCCGGGGTGACGGCGCGGAACTGCGTCGCCTTCCCCCCGAGGTTGCGGAAGCTCAAATCCTCGTTGCTGGTGAGTGCCGAGCCGCAATAGGCCGCGAGCCACCCGCACGGCTGGAGGGCTATCTCCAACAGGACGGCGAACGGCATGTTCTCGTTGCGGTTCGCGCCGAAGTACCACGCGTCAGGAGGAACCGCGTACTCGGCGGTACACGCGGCCCCGGCTTTCAGCTCGAACGGCGCCCCGGTGACGGCCGTGATGCAGTCGAGGAACTGGAACGGCGGCCCCGGCAACCGGGCGATCACTCGCCCTTCATCGAAGATGCGATACGGCGCGCCGAACGCCTCCGACGGCTTGCCGTTAGAGTACGCCATGATCTTGGCCGAGTCGTAGAGCGGGGAACCCACCCCCCGGCCCCCTCCCTGTAGGGAGGGGGAGTCAGAGCCTCCGCGCGCCGACGCCGTTTCGGAACGCGCAACGCTTTGTTCCCCCCTCCCTGCAGGGAGGGGGGGGAGGGGGGTGGGTCGGCTCCCGCGATCCCAAAGCCCCTCCAATTTCTCGCGCGTCAAACTCGTCATCCGCAGCGTCATGTTGGTGATTTCGACGATCGGCCGGCCGTCGGCGTACATGAGGGCGTCGGCGACGCAGAACGCGTCCGGGCCATAGCCGAGTTCCTTCACCGTCACCTCGTAGGTGACGGTCTTGGTCGTCGCGATCACCTGCCCGCGGCATTTCAGCCGGCTGTTGACGCCCGGCAGCGGTTCGTGTACGACCTCGGCCGCCTCGCCCACCCAGCCCATCCGCATGAGGAACACGCGGAGCGTGTGCAGGCAGCACTCGTACATGAGCGTGCCCGGCATCACCTGATCGTCCACGAAGTGGCACGTCAGGAACCAGTCGTCCGGGCGGATGTCGAACTCCGCGCGGACGAACCCAATGCCGAACCGCCCGCCGGTCGGGTCGATGAGCGGGACGCGGTCCACGAGGCGCAGCATCCCGCCGGGGATGGTCGCCGGGCGGCGCAGGTTCGCGCGCGCGAACGCCGGGCCGAACGCGGTCGCCAGATCGCCCGCCCGCAGCGCGTCCACCTGCGCCGGATCGAGCGCGCACCGCTCCTGAGGAACAATATCGTGCCAGTCGGCCGGTTTTTTGCCCGGCAGGCGCTGCTTGTCGAGCGTCGTCTGAACGATTCCCTTCCCGGCCGCCAGCGCTTCCGCGGTGAAGAACCCGGCAACGCCGCTCCGCATCGTGATGAGCGGCTCACCATTTACTGTTCCGTCGAACCAGAAGTGGAACAGCCACGAGTCGCCTTGCTTGACGAACTTGTCGATGTGGATGTCGTAGACGACGGTTTCGCCGACCCGCGGCAGCCCGCGGTGGAAGCTGACGACCGCGTCGAGCAACCGGTACACCGCGAGGCCGCGGGTCTGGAAGTCGATGCCCAAAAAGCCCGACAAGAACAGGTCCGCTTGCCCCGCTTCGACGCAAATGGCCGTCGGGATGCGGTCGGACTGCAAGTACCACCGCTGCGGGTGAACGGTGTGTTCGGTGACGACGCGCCCGTTCGTCATCGACAGCGGCTCGCCCTCGATGAGCGTGATGCGGTCAACGAGTTGGAGCGGCCCGTCGGGCAACCGGACACGGGTGGGGAAGGTATCGACTTCGGCGAACAGCGGCCCGAGCGCGTCGGCCACGCGGCCGGCGGCGAACGCGCAGCACTGCTCCCAGGTGAGGGCGCGGGGCGGCGAGGAACCCACCCCCCGGCCCCCTCCCTGCAGGGAGGGGGAGAAAGGGCTTCGCGCTTCGCGCGCGTCATCGGCGTGTGAAGGGCCTTGTTCCCCCCTCCCTGCAGGGAGGGGGGTTAGGGGGGTGGGTTGCCCCATCCACGCCTGAAGGAGTGCCGTCTGGAACCGCAGCACGCCGGCGGCGGAGTTCATCAGCCCCTGGCTGACCCGCAGGAACGTCTCCTGCGCCTGCATGTTGAGCACCTGCACGTGAGCCGCGGCCTCGATCAGCGGCGCGACCGCGAACCCCGGAGGGGCGGTCATGACAGCCGGCGAGAGCGGTGCCGATACCGCCGGCGGCACCGGGGGCACCGGCACCCGGGCTACGAGCGGCGTAACCGCCGGCACGACGGGCGGCGCAACCCGCGGCGGTTCCGGTGGCGCGACCGGCGGGGCCGCGGGCGCTTCGAGAACCGGGGCCGGCGGCGGTTCGGGCGTCTGATCCGCCCGCGCCGGCGGGCGCGCGCCGACCGGGATCACCACCTCGTTCCTCCGCACCCCGTCCGGCGCGCGGTGCCCGACGCACTTCGTCTCGGTCCCGTACAGTGCGGCGAGATCGACCGGCACCCGCTCCGACGCCAGGTGCGCCACCAGCCGCAGGATTTGTGAAGCGGCATCCTGCCTCGCCGCGTGCGCCGCCCGCGCCAGGTGCGGGCGCTCGCCCAGAATGGCGGCAATCATCCGCGAACAGGAGTTGCCCGGGCCGACCTCGACGAACACGCGGACGCCGTCGCGGTAGGCGGATTCGATCACCCGCGGTACGTCGATCGGCCCGACCAGCCCCGCGGTGATCGAGTCGGCGCACAGCTTCTCGCTTGGCGAATACTTCTTGCCCCACGCCCCGCTATACACGGTCACGTTGGCCGGCGGGGTGACCGGCAGCGTGTGCAACTCGCGGTACGGCACCTCGACCGGCCGCCCGGCGTCGCAGTGTGCCAGCGTCACCCCTTCCAGCAGGTGCAGCGGCTTCCCGACCGCCTCCGCGAGCTTCTCCACATCGGCCCGCCGCCCGCCGATGACGCACTCCGACGGCGTGTTGACGATGAGCAGGTACGCGAGCAGCCCCGGGCGCAGCGCCGCAGTGATGTCGTCGGGCGCCGCGGCGACGATCCCGCTCACCCAGTCGGCCGGCTCGCCCGGCGGCAGGCTCCAGTGGGCGCGGGCCGCATCATACGGCGGGGCGAGGTCGCTCGCGAACAGCGTCGACCGCTGCATCCGCCGGTACATCTCGTCCCGCGTCTTCCACGCGCGGACCCCGAACAGCCCGGCCGACTCGCCCAGGCTCAAGCCGATCATCGCGTCGCACCGGACGCCCAGCGACGCCGCGACGTCGGCCACCAGCGCCCCGACGGTGACCTGCCCGAACATCAAGTCGCGCGCGGAGGCTTCGGCGGTGCGGTTGTCCCAGAAGAACTGCGGGGCGAACTGGTCGCGAAGCCGCTCGCTCTCGGCGTGCTGCCGGCGGAGCACGTCGGGCCACTGGGCCGACAGGTCGCGGCCCATGCCGTCGAACTGGTTGCCCGAGCCGGGGAACACGAACGCGACCTTCGCCCGCGGGCCGAGCGGCTTGGGGGCGAAGAACACGCGGTCACGGAGGGCCGGCTTCGCGGTCGCCGGAAGCGGTCCGGCCGGGTTCGCGGTCAGTGATTCGCGCGCGAACGCCACTTGTTCGGCGATTTCGGCCGCCGACCGCGCCACCAGCGAGACGCACAGCTTGCGGGCCGCGTCCAGTGGGGCGGCGCGGAACCACTCCCGCGCGACGGCCTCAATGTTGCGCGACGCCCGCTCGGCCGCAAAGCCGGCGAGCCGCTCCAGGCCGTTCAGCAGTGCGGCCGAGGTGTCGCCCTCGACCGCGAACACCGCTTCGGTCCGCGCCCCGAGCGGCTGCTCGCGCTCCGCGGTGCGGGCGGTCGTGTGCGCCGCGTACTCCTCCAGGATGAATGCGAAGTGCGTCCCGTCGGCCCCGGACGAGGTAACGCGGGCGCGGCGCGGGCGGTCGCCGCGGTTGTGCAGCCAGTACCGCGGCGCGGCCCCCGGCAACACCTCCTGATACAGCGCGAAGCACGCCTTCAAAAGCGACGCCGCACCGGACGCGAACCCCAGGTTGCCGACATCCGCCGACGCGTTGAACGTCACGGTAGGTGCGTCGGACGCCCCGCCGGCGCGCTTCAGCGCCTCGGCCTCGCTCGCCGCCACCCCGACGCCGCGGATGACCGCGTACACCCGGTCGCCATCGCGCTCGGCGTCGGCCAGGCGCTTCAGCACCAGCGCGACGGCCCCCTCGCCCGGCCGCGACTCGCCCGCCGGCAGCACGAACCGCGGGTCGGCGGCCAGATCGACGCCTCCCACCAGCGCGCGGTCGAGTTCGCGCGCCTGGAGGGCGCGCACCCCGAGTTCGACCGCCCGCGCGGCGGCCCCTTCCTCACTACAAACGGTGTGACTCGGCCCGCCGAAGTGGAACGCCCGCGCGACGCGGCTGGCCGCGATGCTGCCCAGCGCGCCCATCGTCCGGTTCGCGGTGAGGGGCGGCGAAGCTTCGTCCGGCTTCCCCGCCCCTGCGCCGATCTCGGCCCACCGCAGGTGAAAGTTGGTGGTGTTGAGGTCGAGGCTGAGGCCGACGAACGCCCCGGTCGTCGGCTGATCGCCTCCGAGTGGCGTCCCGGCGTCGTCCAGCGCCGCGGCCGCGACCTTCAGCATGAGCAACTGCTGCGGGAGCGTCTCTTCGAGCTCCTTCGGCGGGATGCGGAACCGGTCGATCGGCAGCTTCAGTTCGTCGATGACAAACCCCGGCGGGCACGGCGCGCCGGCGAGCGCCCAGCCGTTCAGCTTGGGCCGCGGTTCGGCCGGTGCGCCGTTCAGGAGGTGTTCTTGCAGCGCGCGGGTGTCGTCCCACGGGCCGACGTGCGCCGCCAGCCCGACCACCGCGACCGGCTCGCCCCGCGTACTGCTGACCGGTGCGGAGCGCACCTGCTGAGCCGTCACCAGCCGCGGCGAACTCTTGCCCGGATCGACGCGACGCGCGACCGGCTTCGGCGGAATCCCGGTCCACTCCTCGACCAGCAGATGCGCGTTCACCCCGCCGAACCCGAACCCGCTCACCGCCGCGCGCCGCGGCTCCATCGCACTCTTGCGGCTCCAGCGCTCCGGCTGCGGCAGCACGCGGAACGGGCCGTTCTCGTACCGCAGCCCATCCGCCGGGCGCGCGAAGTTCGCCTGCGGCGGAAGCTGTTCGGCCTTCATGGCCAACACCACCTTCGCCAGCGCGGCTGCGCCGGCCCCGGTGAGCAGGTGGCCGACCGTCGATTTCACCGACCCGATGACGCACTGGCCCGGTGCCCAGCCGCTGTCGCCCCACAGCTCGCGCAGGCTGTCGAACTCGACCGCGTCGCCCACCGGCGTGCCGGTCGCGTGGCACTCGATCAGCTCGACGTCCTGCGGCTTCCACCCGGCCCGCTCGTAAGCCGCCCGCATCGCCCGGAGTTGCCCCTCTTTGGCCGGGGCGAGCAGGTTGCCGTGCATGTCGTTCGACAGCCCGACGCCCGCAATCGTCGCGTGAATGGTGTCGCCGTGCTTGATCGCGTCCGACAGGCGCTTGAGCACGAAAATCCCCGCGCCTTCGCCGACAACCAGCCCGTCGGCTTTTTGGTCGAACGGCGAGCAGCGGCCGCTCGGGGCGAGGGCGCGGAGTTGCGAGAACCCCATCTGCGTGTACTGGCAGTCGGGCCGCGAGCACCCGCCGGCGAGCATGGCGTCGGCCCGCCCCGCCAACAGTTCGTCGCACGCCAGTTTGATCGCGTACAGCGACGACGCGCACGCCGCGTCCAGCGTGAAGCTCCCGCCGCCGAGCTTCAGCCCCTTCGCGAGCATCCCGGCGGGCAACCCGGCGACGTAGCGGTTGAGCGGGTGAACTGTGGGTTTCGGCAGGCCCAACTTCTCGCCCAGTACGGCGCGGCACAGGTCGTTGGCGCGGTCGGTGGGCAGGCAGATGTTGCCGAGCACCACCCCGACGCGCCCGCGATCGACTTCCGCCGTCTTCGCGCCGCGCCACGCGCGATTCCCGACGTCCAGCACGAGGTGGAACAGCGGGTCGAGTTCGGCCAACACCCCGCGATCGACGTCCAGCCCGGTCAACTCCGCGTCGAACGGGTCGAGGTAGTAGCCGCGGGTGGAATAGACCGTGTCCGGGTTGGCGACCCGCGGGTCGGTGCAGCGGTCCGGCGGCAGCGCCCACCGCCCGGCCGGCACCTCCCGCGAGCAGTCGGCGGCCGACGCGACGTTCTGCCAGTAGCGTGCGAGGTCCGCGCCGGCCCCGGGGAAGCGGCCGGCGAGGGAGACGATTGCGATGCGGTCGGTCATTCGGGAGTCCAAAGTCGTAAAGTCGAAAGTCGTAAAGTCGAAGACCGAAGACACGGCTTGGGTCTTCGACTTTACGACTTCCGACTTTCAGACCTTCGACTACTTTGCAACGAGTTGGTTCTTGCGGAACGAGGCGTTGAGCGACGGCTCCATCACGCACTCGTAGTTCTGCATCTGGGCCACCACCGAGCCGTCCGGGGCCAGGAAGTCGATGTCGGCGCGGGCGAACTTGCTGTCGTCGCGGGTGATCCGCGACACCACCGTCACCGGGTCGGCCGGGAACCCCTTGCGGAACTGCCGGTAGCGGCCGATGAAGCTCGGCAGCGAACCCGTCCCGTGCTCGCCCTGCGTCCACAGGATCATCATCTGGAACGCCGCGTCCAGCACCAGCGGGTCGGCCACCCACCCGGACCGCAGCGGGAACTCGAACCAGTCGGCCGGCGGCGGAGCCGGGAACGCGGTCGCCACGAACGCCTTCGGCGACCGCCCGGCGATCTCCGCGATGCCCTGCAGGTCCGCGCCGTGGAACAGGAACTCCTGGTACGCCTTCGGCACCGTGTACGACACCGGCGTCACCGCCGGCGGGGCATCGGCAACCGGCGCCTTCGGCAGCGCCGGCGCGAGCACGATTTCGGCCCGCGAGAACAGCAACTCGCGTCCGTCCTTCCGCCGCCCGCGCAACTCCACCGGCACAATGAACAGCTTGTCTTGCTTGGTCGCCTTGCCGGCGAGGGCGCGGATCGGCACCTGCGCCCCGGCCTCGACCTTCACTCCGTTGGTGACGCGGAGGTCGTTGAACCCGTGGAACTGCAGGCCCGGGTTGCCGTGCATCGCCGCGTGCGCCAGCCACTCGAGGTGCAGCGCCACCGGCAGCACCGCGAGGCCGTCCAGCACGTGCGACTTCAGCACCGGGTGCGTGGCGACGTCCACCGCGCGCTCGAACGCCGGCAGGAGGTCGGCGGAGGGCAGGGGGTTGGGCGGGGAGATGACCGGGGCGGCCCCGTCGGACCGGGCCGCGCGGTCGGCCGGCGCGGGCGTCACCGCGTTCAGCCGCGGCACCGACCCGCTGCCGGCGCCCGGCTTGGCCGGCGGCTTCGCCAGCGCCACCACCTCCACTGCCCGCCCGGCCGCGTTCAGTTCCTGGATCAGGAACATCGCGCCGTCGAGCAGCGGAATGACCCCGACCCCTTCGGCCTCGAACATCTTCCGCAGCCCGGGGGTCACCATGCCGCCGTCCCACGGCCCCCAGTTGACCGCCACGACCCGCGCCCCGGGCCGCCGCCGGGCCTCCACCTGCGCGGTCTTGTTCAGCACCTCGTTCGCGCAGGCGTAGGCGAGTTGCCCGACCCGGCCGAGCCGCGCCGTGGTCGAGCTGAACAGCACCAGCGCCTTCAGCTCCTCGTGCCCGAGCAGGTCAAGGACCGACCGCAGCCCGCCCACCTTCGTCGAGTACACGTGTTCGAACTGCTCGGCGGTCAGGTCCTCGATGCGGCGGTCGGCCAGCACGCCCGCGCCGTGAACGAGCGCGGTGATCGGCCCGTACTTGACCCGCACCTGGTGGAGCATGTCGGCGACGGCCTTATCGTCGGTGATGTCCACCGGGAAGTACGCCGCCTTCGCGCCCGCTTCTTGAATGCGCTCGAGGGTCCGCCGCACCTCCCGCTGCGCGGTCACCTTCTTGTACAGGTCGCCGACCGCCCGCGGGCTGACCTCGGCGCCCAGCGCGTCGGCGATCCCCTTCTTCATCTCCAGTTCGCCGGTGACGCCGGCCAGGTACGCCGGTTCCGGGACCGGCGGCGGGGTGCGGCCGGTCAGGATGAGGGTGGCGTTGTACGTCTCGGCCAGCGTGACCGCGGCCTCGGCCGTCACCCCCCGCGCCCCGCCGGTCACCAGGATCACGTCCCGGGCGCCGAGGCTGATGAGCTGCGCGTTCGGCCGCCGCGCGGTGCGGGCCAGCTCGAGCGTGCAGCGGTGCTTCGGGTTGATGCCGATCTCCGACGGCCCGGCCGACAGCGCCTCGTCGGCCAGCGCGGCGGCCGCGGCGGCCAGGTCGGCGAACGCCGGCGACAGGTCGAGCGCCTTGCACGTCACCTCCGGCCACTCGAGCCGGGCGGTTTTGGCCAGCCCGGCCAGCCCGCCGGCCGTCGGGTCGGCGTCGGGCGAGACCTCGGCCAGCCCGAACGCGCCGTCGAGCCGGGCGACGGTGGCGAACACCGACGCGGCGGTGCGCCCGCCCTGGCGGAGCTTGCCGGCGGCCAGCTTCAGCCAGTCGAACGCGCGGCGGTTGAGGTCCGGTTCGGGGTTGAGCGGCGCGACCAGCATCAGCCCGGCGAGCGGGCCGGCGCTGGGCTTGGTGCCCGCCGCGTCCGGCCACCCGAGCACCCGCGGGTTCAGCCCCCGGCCCTTCAGTTCTTTCGCCACGGCGTCGGCCAGCGGCCCCGGCTCGGACACCACCCAGAACTCGGCCCCGGCGGGCAGCGGCAGCCGGGGCCGCGGGGCGGCGATGTCGAGATCGACCAGTTGCAGGATGCTGCGGTCGATGCGGTCGGTGCCGAACGGCGAAACCGGCTGGCGGAGCGTCCCTTCCGGCTCGCGCGGCTTGGCCCCGCCCGGGAGCGGCGGCGCCTTGCCCGACATCTGCACCGTGTCCGGCACCGCCGACTCGGCCGTCGTCGGCACGATCTCCATCTGCGGCGTGATCGGCTTCGTCGGCATGCTCAGGCTGACGTCGATCATCGGAATCTTGGTCGTCGCCGGGGCGGTGCCGCCGGCGAGGAAGTCGGCGACGTCTTTGAGGGTGTGGAGCGTGCCGAGGTGCTCGGGCTTGACGACCGGTGCGTCGGGCAGCTTCTCCTGGAGGGCGGACAGGATCTCCACCCGCTTGATCGAGTCCACCCCCAGGTCGGCGTCCAGCGACAGCGACAGGTCCAGGCTGTCCGCCGGGTACCCCGTCTTCTCCGATACCACCGCCAACAGCGCCGCCGCGACGTCGGTCGGCCCGCCGCGGAGCAGTTGGAGTTGCTCGCGGTTGACGGGCATGGTGCGGACGAGCACGTCGTCGGCGTCGTCGGCCGGCGCGGGCGGCTTCGGCGCGCCCGCGGGCGCGGCGCCCGCCCCGGCCGGCGGCCCGGCGAGGAAGTCGGCGACGTCTTTGAGGGTGTGGAGTGTGCCGAGGTGCTCGGGCTTGACGACCGGTGCGTCGGGCAGCTTCTCCTGGAGGGCGGACAGGATCTCCACCCGCTTGATCGAGTCCACCCCCAGGTCGGCGTCCAGCGACAGCGACAGGTCCAGGCTGTCCGCCGGGTACCCCGTCTTCTCCGACACCACCGCCAACAGCGCCCCGGCGATCTTGTCGCGGGCCGCGGGCGGCACGGCCGGTGCGGACTTCGGCGGCTTCGGCGGGGCGAACGCCTCACCAGGCAGGGCCGACGCGGGCAGCACGGCGGTGAGCGGGCCGGCGGTGCGGGCCGTGTCGTCGGGGGACTGGAGCGCCGACGCGGGGAGGACGGTGGTTCGCGGCGGCGCGGCCGGCGGGACGTACGGCGGCGGGACCGGGGTCGGCGCGGGCGCGACGTATGCCGGCGGGGGCGGCAGAGCGGGGCGCGGCGCGGGCGGCGCGACCGGGACGGCCGGTAGCGCGAGGCCCGCCCCGAGGCCGGACATCAGCAGCGCCTGCTGCTGCTCGACCAGGGTGTGCAGGGTGCGCCCGGCGGTCTCCTGGGTGTCGAGGAACTGCTTGTGCAGCGCCGCAGTCTGCTCCTGCATCCGCTGCAGCGCCGCCAGACTCTGCTGGGTCATCGCCAGCGCCTGGGCGAGGCCACTCGGGTCGGCCGGTCCGTGGGCGGAGTTCGGGTCGGACATGGCGGAACCTTTCGACCGTGCCGGCAGATGCTTGCCGTTGCCGTTGGCGGAAGTCAGTTGGAGCGGCGGGCGGGGCGGGCGCGGTGCCCGCTGCTGAACCGAGTTCGCCCCGCAAACGGGGACCGTCAGCCCGGGCTTGCCGGTCGAGGGTTGCGGGCGGCAGCGGCTGCCGCGCTCCCACTCGGCCAACCGCACCGCGTGCCCGGCCGCCGCCAGCCGTGCCAGTGTATGCCCCAAATCTAGCACACCCGACCGCTTCCCCCCGGACGCGTCGAGGGCGAACGAATCCGCCCGCGCGCCGGGCGTGTCCGCGACGATCGCCTCGACCAGCCGCGTCAGCACCGCGCCGGGGCCGACCTCCACGAACGTGCGAGCGCCGGCCGCGACCATCGCCCGAATCTGCTCGACGAACGCCACCGGTTTGGCGAGCTGCTCGCCGAGCAGGTCTTTCGCGGCGGCCTGGTCGGTCGGGTACGGGGCCGCGGTAGTGTTTGCATAAACGGGAATCGGGCCGTCGGCGAGCGAGACGCCGTCGAGGGCGGCGCGGAACGGCGGGGCGGCGTCGGCGACCAGCGCCGAGTGGAACGCGGCCGCGACCGGCAGCCGGGCGGCCTTGATGCCGGCGTCGGACAGCAGCCGGGCGGCCCGCTCGACGTGCGCCGTCGGCCCGGACAGCACCGTCTGCTTCGGCGCGTTCCGGTTGGCCACCACCACGTTCAGCTTTTCCCGCGCGATGACCGCGTCGATGTCCGCCGGGGCGGCAAAGGCCGCGAGCATCCCGCCCGGGTCGCCCGGCCGCGCGCCGGCCATCAGTTGCCCGCGGACCCGGGACAGGGTGAACAGGTCACGCGGCGCGAGCCGCCCGGCCGCGGCGAGCGCGACCAGTTCGCCGTAGCTGTGCCCGGCGAAGGCGTCGGCCTTGACGCCGAACCGCTCGGCCAGCACCCGCCACGCGCCGAAGCTGACCGCCCCGATGCCCGGCTGCGCGTTGCGGGTGTCGCGAAGGTCGCGGTCGTACCCCTTCTTCGTTTCATCGTCGAAGGTCGTCGGCGGGTAGACGCGGTCGCTCAGCCGCCGGGCGTCGGTGTCTTCCTGCGCGAGTTCGCCGACCGCGTCGTTCGCGAGGGCGAGCGTGTCGAGCGTCTCGGGGAACAGGCAGGCGAGTTCGCGGAGCATGCCGACGTACTGCGAACCCTGCCCGGGGAACAGCACCGCCACTTTGCCCGCCGCGCCGCGGCCGAAGTGGACGCCGTCCGGCGTGTGCCAGCCGTCCGAATTCGGCTCGGCGGACAGCTTCGCCTTCGCACCGGCGAGCAGTTTCGGCAGGTCGGTGAGGGTGCGGTGCGCCGCGAAGCACAGCCGATATTCTGCGGAAGGCGAGAACGACGCGCGGGAGGCTTCCGCGGCGGTGGCGAAACCCACCCCCCAACCCCCTCCCTGCAGGGAGGGGGAGGAAGAGCCGCTCGTTCCGTTCGCGTTCCCGGCGCGCGGAGTGTTTTGTTCCCCCCTCCCTGCAGGGAGGGGGGGTAGGGGGGTGGGTTCTTCGCGAACCAGCGCCATCAACTTGTCCAACTCCGCGACGAGCCCCTGCGGGGTGTCCGCGGACAGCGCGACGACCTCGACGGAGCCGTCCCAGTCCGGGTCGCGCTTCTGCGGGGTGTGCTCCTCCAGCACCGCGTGGAAGTTGCTCCCGCCGAACCCGAACGCCGACATCGCCGCCCGCCGCGGGTGCTCGCGCCGCGGCAGCCACGGCCGCATCTCCGCGTTCACGTAGAACGGCGAGTCGGCCGCGCGGAGCACTTCGACCGGTTGCTTCACCTTGATGGTGGGCGGCAGCACCTTGTTGTGGAGGGCCAGCGCCGCCTTGATCAGCGACGCCGCCCCGGCCGCGGCCTTCGTGTGCCCGATCTGCGACTTCACCGACCCGATCGCCGCCCACGGCCGCGGCTTCGCGCCCTGGCTCCGCGTCGTGTAGACGTCCGTGAGAGCGGTGATTTCGACCGTGTCGCCGACCTTCGTGCCGGTGCCGTGCGCTTCCACCAACTCGATGGTGTCGGGCGTGACCCCGGCGAGGTCGTAGGCCGCGATCAGCGCCTTCTTCTGCCCGGCGGAACTCGGCTCGTAGATCGCCTTGCCCTTGCCGTCGCTACTCGACCCGACGCCCTTGATGACCGCGTACACGGTGTCGCCGTCGCGCTCGGCGTCCGCGAGGCGCTTCAGCACCACCACGCCCAGCCCTTCGCCGAGGATGGTGCCGTCGCCGTTGGCGTCAAAGGGCTTCGCGTCCCCCGACGGCGACAGCGCCGGGGTCTTGCTGAAGCACATGAACATGAAGATGTCGTTGAACGTGTCGCACCCGCCGGTGACCGCGACGTCGCAGCGCCCGGTTTGCAACTCCAGCGCCGCGAGGTGAACGGCGCTCAGCGACGAGGCACATGCGGCATCAACAACGCAGTTGGTGCCGCCGAGGTCGAGCTTGTTGGCGATCCGGCCGGCGACCACGTTGCCCAGAAGCCCCGGGAAGGAGTTCTCCTGCCACGGGACGTAACTCTCCGCGATCCGCTGCGCTGCATCTTCCGCGAGGTCGGAGGGGATGCCGGCTTCGGCCATCGCCCGCTTCCACTTCGGGTGCCCGAGTCGCGCGCCGAGCGGGATGACCAGTTCCAGCGTCCCGGTCACGCCCAGAATCACCGACACGCGGTTGCGATCGACGGCCGTCGCGGTCGCGTCCTTCGCGCCCTTGAACGTCACCTTCGCGTCGGTCAGCGCCTGCTTGGCCGCGACCAACCCCAAGAGTTGCGTGGTGTCGGTGGCCTCGATGTCGCGCGGCGCGATGCCGAACTCCATCGGGTTGAACTCGACGGCCGACAGGAACCCGCCGCGGCGGGCGTAGGTCATGTCCGGCTTCTTCGGGTCGGAGTCGAAGTAGTCGGCCGGGTTCCAGTGGGTGGCCGGCACGTCGGTGATGCCGTCCGCGCCGGTCTTGACGTTGGCCCAGAAGAACCCCGGCCCGGCGGCCTTCGGGAACAGGCAGCCGATGCCGACGATGGCGAGCGGAGAGTGGGTTTCGGGAGTCTGCATCTCGTCCGTGTTCGTGTGAGTCGCCTGTCTGTCTTGTGGCACAGGCTTTCTAGCCTGTGCGCCGCTGAGCTTAAGGGCGCACAGGCTAGAAAGCCTGTGCCACAAGACAAATGTCCGGGCCACAGGGGCGAGGTTTACTTCAACTTCTGCTCGGCCTCGTCCGTGGCCAGCGGGGCGAGCGGGAAGTACTCGTCGGTCAGGTTGACGCCCTGCTGACGCAGCGCCGCGCGGCGGGTCTGCACGCACGCCCCGTACAGCAGGTTCAGAGCGACCCCGACCACCGTTCGGTTCTGCGGGTGTTCTAAGTGCGAGCCTCGCGCCCACTCGTTGAACGCGCCCATCGCCGGGCCGCACCACACCTGGTAGTCCACCTGCCGCCCCGGCTCGCCGGCGTTGGCCCACCGGCTCGACAGCCCCAGATACCAGCGGAACGCCAGCGCCATCCGGTGCCGCGGGTCGCCTTCGGCCCGTGCCAGTTGGGATGGTTCGCGCTTCGCCCAGAACTCGCGAGTCAGCTTCCACACCTCCTCGAACGAGGTGCGGAATTGCGTCTTCTCTACCTGGACGCGATCCGCCTCCGGGATCGCCTCCCAACTCGGGTAAGTCTTGTACAGGTCGTACAGCTTCTGGGCGCGCATCGCGAACATCGTCCCGCGCTTGAGCACCTGAAGCTTGACCCCGAGTTCGAACATGTCCGCGGCCGGGGCCATGATGACGTCCGCCTGCCCGGCCTCCGCGAGCATCTTGCGGACGACGTCCGAACTGCCGGACTCGACGCACGCCTGGTTCACGCTGCCGGTGACCACATACGCGGCGCCCATCGCGAACGCGCCCGCGACGCTCGCCGGGGTCGCGATCCCGCCGGCCAACCCCACCCGCGGCGGGGTCGCGTACTTGAACTGCGCCTGCAAGCGGTCGCGCAGGGCGAGGATGGTGGGCAACAGGGTGATGGCCGGGCGGTTGTCCGTGTGCCCGCCGCTGTCGGCTTCCACGGTGATGTCGTCGGCCACGGGCAGGCGGGCGGCAAGATTCGCCTGCTGCGGCGTGATATGTCCGGCGGCGACGAGTTCTTTCAGGATGCGGTCCGGCGGCGGCGACAGAAACTTGGTCGCCACCTCGACGCGCGAAATCTTGGCGATCACGCGGTTGAGCGGCACCACCAGCCCCGCGACGCCTCCGCGAAGACCTGCAACCCGATACCGCACGATGGCGGGCGTCAGATCGAGGTACGCGCTCGCTTCGACCAGCGAAACGCCTTTTTTGAGGAGCAGTTCGGCGGTCGCCATCTCGTGCCCGGGTTCGCCGGGGCTGTGAATCAGGTTCACCGCGAACGGCTTGTCGCCCAGACTCGCGTTCAGGCGGTCGATCGCCGCGCCGATGCGCTCGAGCGACTGCCCGGCGGCCCCGAAGCTGCCGAGCATCCCGGCTTTGCCCATCGCCTCCACGATTTCGACGCTCGCGATGCCGTTGGCCATCGCCCCGGTCATGTAAGCGAAGCGGACGTTGTGCTCGCGCAGGAACTCCGGGTCGCCTAGTTGCTGAGCGGGCAGGGGGGGCAGGTACGCGGCGACCGGCAGGGTTTCTTTATTGGACGCGGTTCCGAGGCTGACGAACCCGCCCTTCGCGATCGCTGGGCCGCCGGGCCGCGTGACCACGACGACCGGCTCGCGCAGCGTGCCGATCGCGGTCTTAAAGTCGTTGGGCGAGTCGGTGGGGGCGCGGCCGTCCGGCAGCCAGTGTCCGAGCGGGGCGGGAGTGCCGTCGGTGCCTGCCGGGTGAGTCATTGCGCGCGGTGCCGCGTCAGCGGGTGACGGGGGTGATTCCTCTTACGGTGTATCGATTTCGCCCCCCGCGAACAGAGACGCCGGCCGCGCCCCGGTCCGCGGGTGCGGCGGGCGCGGAATAATTTCGCCGCTGGTGCGTCGTCCCTTATGCGCGACTCCTCGCGCGTTCACCATAGAGGACGACAGCGGTGCAAGATACGGCGTTCGGGCTGCTCGCGGGCGGCGCGGCTCTCGGCCTCGTCGCGAGCATGTGGAGCAAGTTGAAGGGGGTCGCGTGGCGGCTCATGGGCCTGCTCGTGCAGCGGGTCGAAATCCCCACCGAGAGCGGGCACGAGGCGGTCGTCGCCCACCTCATCGCCAAATACAAACGCTCGCGCAACTACGACAAGATGTACGGCGCGTCGTGGGAATACCAGCGGGACGGCCGCTACGGGCTGGTCCCGTACGAGGTGTTCGGCAACCGCACCCTCATCCTGTGGAACGGCTGGTTCCCGTTCCTGTTCTCGAATCAGGTCGAGAACAAGGCCGCGAGCGGGAAGGGCACCAGCGACTCCAGCGGCAGCGGGATGAAGATCTACAGCACGCTGGTGTTCCTCCGCGGCACGATCGACGTCGAGCAACTGCTGCGCGACGCCTGCACCGCCCGGAACAACATCTCGTGGGCGGTCGAAGACCAGCAGACCGCGACCAAGAACCGGTTCTGCATCCACCACGTCCCGCCGCGGGGCGAGGGCGAGAACGGGTGGAACAGCGGCAGCGACGGGCTGGCGTGGTATCAGCAGGGTAACTACCGCTTGCTCGCGCACACGCCCGACCAACTCGGCAAGGCGCGGACGAACAGCGGTAAGGCGCTCGACCACCTCATCTTCCCGCAGCGGGTGAAAGACCTCATCCGCGAGATCGAGCTGTGGCGGAAGTCGAAGGAGTGGTATCTCGAAAAGGGCATCCCGTGGAAGCGCGGGTGGCTGCTGTACGGCCCGCCGGGCACCGGGAAGACGGCGCTGGCCCGCGCGTTCGCCGAAGACCTCAACATGCCGATCTACGTCTACAACCTCGCGGAGATGTCGAACCACGACCTGATCAAGGCGTGGACCGAGATGCAGACGAACACGCCGTGCATCGCGCTGATCGAGGACATCGACAACGTGTTCCACGGCCGCGAGAACGTGGTCCGGCGGCCGGGGCTGTTCCCGATGCTGCCGCCCGAAAAGAAGGACGGCGACAACAGCGACAATAAGGGGCGCGGCCCGCTCGGCCCGCCGCTCACCTTCGACTGCCTCTTGAACTGCCTCGACGGGGTGGAGCGGGTGGACGGGATTTTCACCATCATCAGCACCAACGACCTGTCGAAGATCGACCCGGCGTTGGGCCTTCCGCGTCAGTTGCCCGACGGGCAGACGGAGTTCATCAGCACCCGCCCGGGGCGCATCGACAAGGCGGTCGAGCTGACGTACATGGAGCCGGCGGACAAGAAGCGGATGGCGGCGAAGATCCTGGGCGCGTACGAGCGGGAGCACCTGGAGATGCTCGACTTCATCGACCGCTTCCCGGACCTGCCGGAGACCCCGGCGCAGTTCCAGGAGCGGTGCGCGCAGGTGGCGCTGAAGTGCTTCTGGCGCGAGCTTCAGGCCGCGCCGAAGCCCGGCGGGCCGTTCGCCGGCGCGTACCGCCTGCTCGCCGAGAGCAGCCGGAACTGAACCGAGTGCTGAGTGCTGAGTGCTGAGTGCTGAGTTTGAAACCAAGACATCGGCTCTCCGTCTCCTATTCTGCACTCAGCACTCAGCACTCAGCACTCAGCACTCACAGCATATGGCACGCCGCGTCACGATCGTCGGGTTCCTGCTGCTTCTCGTCGTTGTGGGCGGGCTGATCCTCACCTACCTGCCGCGGGCGCGGCTGGCGGCCAACATGGCGACCTCGCAGAACAACCTGCGCGAGCTCGGGCTGTATGCCGCCCACCACACCAACCCGGACCCGCGGCGGGACGCGAGTAAGCTCCCGCACGTCATCCCGCCGGGCACCGTGCCGCTCCCGAACGTCCCGCCCGACGAGCGGCTCGGCTGGGTCGTCACCGCGCTGCCGTACATCGACCAGCGGAAGAACCCGGCGGCCGATCTGCTCGCCAAAATCGACATCCAGAAGCCGTGGGCGGCCGAGCCGAACCGCGACCTCGGCCGCAAGCGCCTGCCGGTGCTGACGTGCCCCGAGAACCCGCCGCCGGCGACGCCCGACGGCGACGCGGTCACCAGCTACGTCGGCATCGCCGGGGTCGGGCGCGACGCGGCGACCCTCCCGCCCGACGCGCCGCGGGCCGGCGCGTTCCGCTACGACGCCCCGACACCGTTCGCCGCGGTCGCCGACGGGCTGAGCAACACGCTGCTGTTCGGCGAGACGCGGGCCGACCTCGGGCCGTGGCTCCGCGGCGGCCCGGCGACGGTGCGCGGGCTGGACGACTCCCCGAACGCGCAACCGCTCGTGGGCGGGCAGTTCGGCGGCTACTTCCCGGCGGTGGCGCACTTCGGGCTGTGCGACGGCAGCGCCCGCCCGTTCTCGGTCCGCACCACGCCGCAGGTGCTGCTCGGCATGGCGACCATCGCCGGCGGCCGCAACGACCCTTTGCCGGGGGAGTGACGGCGTAGTCGCGTGTGCAGCGAGTTTGAGAGCCGCGGAGGTGGTTTCCCCTCACCCGGCCTCGCAGACTCGGCCGACCTCTCCCCTCGCCCGCGTGCAGCCGAAACTGCGTCCGCAGGTGAGGCGTGGCACGCGGGCACAACCGGGGAGAGGTGCATCCGCCGCAGCGCCAAGCAACACGGCGCGGATAGCATAAGCAGTTCTGCGCGAGCACCTCTCCCCGCTGGGGAGAGGTCGGCCGAGTCTTCGAGGCCGGGTGAGGGGCTACCACCTCCGCGGCCCTCGAGTGAGCGCAAAGCCCGGTGAATGAACCACCGCGTACGCCTCGACGTCATCCCCCGGACGCCACGACCGCCCGCATCGCCACCAGCACCGCCTCGGCCCCTTCAGCCCTCAGCCTGTCCAGCCACTCCCATCCGGCGAACGCGTCGAGCAACTCGCGCCGCCGGGTCGCGTCGGTTACGCCCTCAAGCACGTCGGCGCGCACCGCCGCCAGCACCCGCACCCACTCGCCGAACGCGTCATCGAATTGTGATTCGAGCCGCTCACGGACCCGCCGCGCGAGTGCCGGGGCCGCGCCGCCGGTGCCGACGGCCAGTGTGAACGCGCCGCGGCGCACCACCGCCGGCAGCGCGAAGTCGCCGGCGTCCGGGTCCGACGCGCTGCACACCCACACGCGGCGCTCGCGGCCGTCGGTCACCACCCGCTCGTTGACCGCCGGCGGCGCGCAGGCGAATGCCAGCGCGGCCCCGTCGAGATGCGCGGCGCGGTAGGCTTCTTCGATGTGCTCCACTCCCGACGGCGCGACCGCGTGCGGGTCGATCAGCCGAACGCGCGCGCCGGCGTCGAGCGCCGCGGCGAGCTTCCGCCGCCCGACCGCGCCGCCGCCGACCACCGCCACCAATTTGCCGCTCAGGTTCAGCGAGATGGGGAGCATGCCTGAAGCTGTGTTTGGTGTTTCGTTTTTGGTGTTTTGTGCTCGGCGAACGCGCAGGCGCATTTGCAGTCGGACGGCCGGCAAAACACCAAAAACGAAACACCAAACACCACCTAACCCGCCGCGCTGGCCGGCGGCTCGCCCGGCGGTTCGGCCTCGGCCGGGCCGGCGCCGGCGTCCGCCTTCTTGTACTGCTCCCGCTTCTTGTGCAGCGTGTTGCGGTTGATGCCCAGCCGCTGGGCAGCTTTCACCTGATTGTCCCCGCACTCCCGCAGCACCTCCTCGATCAACTCGCGCTCGACGCGATCGACCAGGAACTCGTGCAACTCGACGCCCCGGGGCAGCGGGGTGTGCATCCCGGCGCGGACGAGGGCGTGAATCAGCGACGGGACGTCGGCCGGGGCCGACCCGCGCGGCCCGCGGATCACCGGGCGCGTGCGGCCGAACCGCAGCATCTCCGACGTGATCGGCCCGCCGTCGGCGAACACCACCAGCCGCTCCAGGGTGTTTTCCAACTCGCGGACGTTGCCCGGCCAGTCGTGAGCCTTGAGCGCGTCTACGACCACCGGCGTCAGTTCCGGCACCGGACACTTGTGAAGATCGCCATACCGTTTGAGGAAGAACGCGGCCAGGTGTGGGATGTCGTCGCGGCGCTCGCGGAGCGGCGGCAACCCGATCGGAATGACGTTGAGCCGGTAATAGAGGTCTTCGCGGAAGTCGCCGTCCTCGACCGCCTGTTCAAGCTGCGCGTTGGTCGCCGCGATGACCCGCACATCGACGCGAATCGTGCGGCTCTCGCCGACGCGCTCGAACTCCTTCTCTTGCAGCACGCGGAGCAACTTCACCTGAAGCTGGTGCGAGGTGCTGTTGATCTCGTCGAGGAAGATGGTGCCGCCGTGCGCGGCCTCGAAGCGGCCGGTCTTGTTCTCGACCGCGCCGGTAAACGCCCCCTTAACGTGGCCGAAGAGTTCCGATTCGAGGAGGTTCTCGTGCAGCGCGCCGCAGTTGACGCGGACGAACGGCCCGTCGGCGCGGCGGCTGAGCTTGTGGACCGCTTTGGCGATGACCTCTTTGCCGGTGCCGGTTTCGCCGATCAGCAGAACGTGTGCGGACTTGGGCGCGGCGAGTCGGACGAGACGGTAAACGTCCTGCATGGCCGGCGCGCTGCCCACAATCTCGGGCAGTGGCGGCTCGAACTGCTCACTTTTCGGCATCGAGCGAATGCTTCCGGGAGAGGAAGCCACGGGACTCGGCCAAAACTCGTCCCGCATGGAGTGAGTATATCACCGCGTGCCCGCGAGTGCCACACCAATTGCTCAGAACGGTAGCATCAGGGCAGAAGATCACCCACCAGAATCGCCGCAAGCGGTTCAGCGAGTGGCGAAACGCTGTCAGCGGGGTCGAGGGTGAGTTGCGTGCGGTAGGCCGTTCCGCCCATCCCCGTCGGGAACGGTTGTGGGTCGCGAAGCACGATCAGTTGTCGCGCGTTGAGGTCGAGCACCCAGTATTCCGGGATGCGGGCGCGGGCGTACCGCTCGGCCTTCGCCGTGAGATCGACGCGGAGGGTGCTGTCGGACACCTCGACGACCAGCGCCGCGGTAGTCGGGTGGATGCCGAGGTAGTCGCGCGGCCCGCCGGGCACGACCGCGAAGTCGGGCAAGGGGTCGTTGTCCGCATCAACGTGCAGAGGCGACTGGCTGCGCACCCACCAGCCCGCGCCGAACGCGGTTTGGAGGGCGAACAGAACGAGGCCGAGAGCGGTCGCGTGTGGCGGGTCCATCGGCCCTTGCTCCATGATGACGCCGTCGAGCAGGAACGCCCGCTTGCCCTCGAACCAGCCCATGTCGCCCATGCGGTTGAACTCGGCGACCGTCCAGCGGGTGATGGGGCGCGGGTACGTCGGCGTGCTCGGTGTCAGTGTCGCGGACATGTTTCACCTCCGAAGGTCAGCGTACCGTCATTGCTTCGCCAGAACGAGGTCAACCACCCAGCACCCGCGGACGTGCGTCGGTTGAGCAGGGGAACCCCCCCACGGGTTCCCCCGAACCCCCTCCTGCCACATCACGGCAGTGGTCGAGGACATCTGCGTTGTCGCACCCGGCGTCTTGGAGGGCGTCCGCGAGGATCGGCATGGCGTTAAAGTCGCGCGACTCGTACATCGTGCGTGCGAGGGTGACAGCGGTGTCGGTGCGCCACTCGGGGTTGAACGCGACCGGGCGGAACGGGTTGCCGAAGACGTCGCGGAGAAATCCAAGTTGCGCGACCGTTTCAGCTTGCGAAGCACTCTGAGAATTGGCGGCTTCACCAGCGATACCAGCCGCACGCACCGAGGCGACCGAACCGGCATAGTGAGGATCATCGTTAGTGATGTCGTAACCGACTAACGCGGGACCGCCACTTGAGGCATCTGCGGCTTCGTCTGCAATTCGGTTGGCTGCTCGCAAATCCCGCATCGAGGTGATTCCATTTGCGAATAACTCCGCCTGCTCGACCGCAGCGCGTGTCCGAGAATCGGTGAGCAGATGCATGATCCGCCGACAACAGCACACCCCGTAGAGGCGGACCTTTCGGCCACTCAACCTATGGCGTAGGGCGTCGAGCATTGCGTCCGGGTCTTCGCACGCCAGCCACTCCGCTTCGGTCATCGCGTCGCCCTCCCCGCGTCAGCGCCCGGTCGCGGCTGTATAATACCCGCTACCTCCGAATCGCCGCGAGGACCGCCGCGCGATGAACGGTTCGCTGATCCAGGGCATCCACCACTACTGCATCGGCCTGAGCTACCTGTGCGCCTTCCTGCTCGAACTTGCCCGGCTGCTGTGGCCGGGCCGCGGGTGGCGGGTCGCCGGGCTGGCGTTCGGGGCCGCCGGGCTGTTCGCGCACACCGCCTACATCCTCGTCCAGCAACCGTCGCCCGCCGTCCCGTACGGCTCGCTCCTGTTGTTAGCCTGGGTGCTGGCGCTGTTCTACTTCTACGGCACCGTCCACCACGCGAAGCAGGCGTGGGCGGTGTTCGTGCTGCCGGTGCTCATCGGGCTGGTGACCGCGTCGCGGGTGATGCTCACCGCCGACCCGGACGCCGCCGGCGGCTTCGACGCGGCCGCGTGGCTCGCCGGCGACCGCTTCTGGGGCGGGCTGCACGGCACCCTCATCCTGCTCGCCGCGGTCGGCGTCAGCGTGTGCTTCCTCGCCAGCGTCATGTACCTGATTCAGGCCCGGCGGTTGCGGAAGAAGGTCAGCCCGGGTAGCGTCGTGCCCATGCTCAGCCTCGAAAAGCTCGAAACGATGAACCGGCACGCGCTCAACTGGGCGTTCCCGCTGCTCACCGCCGGGCTGCTCGTCGGCACCATCCTGCTCCAGCACGGGCACTCGCTCGGCGAGAACTGGCTGTCGCTGAAGGTGCTTTCGACTGCGGGGTTATGGCTGGTGTTCCTCGTCCTGCTCTACCTGCGGTACGGGGCGCACGTCCCGGCCCGCCGGCTGTCGCTGTTCTCCATCGCCGCGTTCGCGCTCCTGCTGGTGGCGCTGGCGGCTGCGCACCCGTTCGCGGTGGGGGGGGCGAAGTGAACCTCCGCGCGATCGGCTGTAATGTGGCGTCGGCGGCCGTCGAACTCCGCGAGAAGCTGGCGTTCGACCCCGTGAAGACCGAAAAGGCGCTCGCGGAGCTGACCTCGCGGTTCACCGCCGAGGCGGTCATTCTCGGTACGTGCAACCGCGTCGAAATCTACGTGTCGCGGCCGGAAATCGTGGCCGCGATCCACGTCCCGATGATGGCCGAGTTCCTGAGCGGGCTGCACGGCGTCCCGGCGGCCGACATCGCGCCGCACCTGTACGAACACGCCGACGCGGGCGCGGTCCGCCACCTGTTCCGCGTCGCCTCCGGCCTCGACAGCGTCGTCGTGGGCGAGGGGCAGATCTCCGGGCAGGTCCGCGACGCTTATGAGGTGGCCCAGAAACTCACCGCGACCGGCCCGCTGCTGAACTCGCTGTTCCAGACGGCGCAGCGGGTGTCGAAGCGGGTGCGCACCGAAACCGGGATCGCACACGGCCACGTCTCGGTGTCCAGCGCCGCGGTCGATTTCGTCCGGCAGGTGTTCGACACGTTCACCGACAAAACCGTGCTGGTGATCGGCGCCGGCAAGATGGGCCGGCTGACGCTCACGCACCTCGCCGAACTGAACCCGGCGGCGGTGCTGGTGACCAACCGCAACCCGGACAAGGCCGCGGCCAGCGCGAAGGACTGCGGCGGCACCGTGATGCCGTGGGAGCAACTCGACGACGCGCTGGTCCGCGCCGACATCGTGCTGAGCACGACCGGCGCGCCGGAGCCGATCGTCACCCGCCGCCGGTTCGACGAGAAGGTCCGCCGCCGCCGCGCCGGGCGGATGCTGGTGGTGTTCGACATGGCGGTGCCGCGGGACTTCGACCCGGCCATCCACGACGGCGACACCGCGCACGTCTACAACGTGGACGACCTGGCGAAGGCGGCCGAAAACGGCCAGGCCGAGCGCCGCCGCCACCTGCCGGCCGCCGAGGCGATCATCGACGCCGAGGTGACCGGCTTCGTGACCGAGTGGAACAAGCGGGCGAACGGCCCGGTGATCGGCGAACTGACCGCAGAGGTCGAGCGGATACGTGATGCGATCGTCGGCCCGCTCCTGGCGAAATTCAATGGCAAGTTGACGGACGCCGAGAAGGCCTACATCGAGGGCGGGTTCCGGCTGTTCCAGAAGAAGCTGCTGCACGGGCCGATCGCGGCGCTGCACGAGTCGAGCCGCGAGGGCCACGGCGGGCTGCGGGAGGCGATCCGCAAGCTGTTCCGGCTGAAGGGGTGAGCGGCCGGACCAGATGCTTGTGGCACGGGCTTTCCAGCCTGTGCGCCCCTGGCTCAGCGAGCACAGGCTGGAAAGCCCGTGCCACAAGCACACCCGACGGTAGTTTTCCCAGGGTGCGGGTGAGCGGGAATCCGCCCCGACTCGGCCGGCAAACGCCGAACGCCACAGCCGTTGGGCTGTGGCGTTTGGAAGTCGTTTCTCGGCTTCCGCTCAGCGCCAGCGGACGGCGAAGCACGAGTTGCCCAGCACGACCAGTTCCCGCTCCGCGAACCCCTGGAACTCGAGCACGTCGAGCAGTTCCTCGGCGTCGCTGAGGGCCGACACGGTCGTCAGTTGCCAGTCGGTGCGGGTCGCGGGGGTGAGGTGGCGGCCGGTCGCCATCGTCTCGGCCGCGGCGGTCGCGTCGGCGATGGTGGTTTCGCCGGCCAGCGCCTCGACCGGTTGCGGCTTCGTCGCGACGGCGTACACGGCGAGGAGGGCGATCGCGGTTCCGGCGACGGTCAGGACGGTCATCATGGTTATGCCCTCTCGGCGGTGTCGCACTCCGTTGATAGCGAACCGTAGAACAGCCGCGGGCGAGCGGGGGCGGAAAAGGCGGCAAAAAAAGGCCAATTTCGCTGAGCGATTAGACGCGGGCGCGAACCGTTCAGACCGGCGCGAAAGTGGTGCGGACGTGAGGGCCACTTTCGCGCCGGACGCAAACCCTTCGGGGTGTTTAGTGTTCGGTTTTTTGTCTTTGGAATCGACGGCCGGAATAGGCGTTGTCAATTCCTCAGTACCAAACACAAAAAACCGAACACCAAACACGAATCAGGCCGATTGCGCGTCGCGGGTGATCAGGTCGTTGACCCGCCGGGCGAACGCCACCGGGTCCGGCACCTTCGACCCCTCCGCGATCACCGCCTGCTCGTACAGCAGTCGGGCGTAAAGGTCGAGACGGGCGTCGGACGCATCCTTCTCATGCAACAGCCGTACCGCTTCGACGGTCGCGTGGTTCGGGTTCAACTCCAGCGCTCGTTTAGTACCGCCGGTCGCCTCGCGCCCCATCCGCTCCATCAACCGCTCCATGTGGGCCGACATCCCGTAGCCGTCGGCGACCAGGCACGACGCGCTCTCGGTCAGCCGCGACGTCAGACGCACGTCGGCCACGTCCGTCAGCTTCCCCTTGAGGAAGGATAGCAGCGGTTTGAACGTCTCTTTCACGCCCTCCGCGACCTCGCTCTCGGTCGCGGTGCCGCGATCGGCCGCGACCAGCTTCTTGCCCTTGTACTCGCCGAGTTGCGGGATGGCGAACTCGTCGATCGGGTCGGTGAGTAGCAGAACGTCTTGGCCCTTCGCGCGGAACGCTTCGAGGTACGGCGAGTGGCGCAACTGCTCGGCCGATTCGCCGATCAGGTACGCGATGTCCTTCTGCCCTTCCGGCATCTTCGCCACATAGTCCGCGAACGTGGTGGTTTTACCGGCCTCGGTGTTCGCGCTCTCGAACAGGAGCAAATCGGCGATCTTCTCGCGGTTCGACCAGTCGCGGGTCAGCCCCTCCTTCAGAACCGAGCTGAATCCCTTGTAGAAGGTGAGGTACTTCTCCGGTTCAAAGTTCTTCATGCCGGCGAGCGTCTCCAGCACGTTCTTGACCACGCTCTTCTGGATCGTGTCGAGCTTCTGGTTCTGCTGGAGCAGTTCGCGCGACACGTTGAGCGGCAGGTCGGCGGAATCCACCACGCCCTTCACGAACCGCAGGTACTGCGGTAGCACCTGCTCGCAGCGGTCCATGATGAGGACGCGCTGGACATACAGTTTCAGCCCGGCAACCGGCTCCTCGTAGTCGAAGCCGAACGGCTTCTTGGCCGGCACGAAGCACAGCACCTTGAACTCGGTGGAGCCTTCCGCGGTGTAATGGATGACCTCCGCCGGCGGGTCGCTGTCGTGGGCGAGCGATTTGTAGAACTCCTCGTACTCCTCCGGCTTCACCTCGGACTTGCTGCGCAACCAGATGGCTTTCCGCGAGTTGAGCGTCTCCTCGACCTTTTCTTTCTTCTTGTCGTCGCCCTCGCCGACCTCTTTTTCCACGTCCATGACGACGGGGTGTTCGAGGAAGTCGGAGAACTTGCGAACGAGCGAGCGGAGCCGCCACGAGTCGAGGAAGTCTTTCGCATCCTCTTTCAAGTGAAGGATGACGTCGGTGCCGCGGGCGGGCCTTTCGGCCGCTTCGAGGGTGTAACTGCCTTGCCCGTCGGACTCCCACCGCGTCCCTTCACCTCCACTGACGGACCGCGTGACAACGGTCACCTTGTCCGCGACCATGAACGCGGAGTAGAAGCCGACGCCGAACTGGCCGATGAGGCCGGGCGCGTCCCCGGTCTTGCCGGCGGCCTTCGCGGCCTCCAGAAACGCCTTCGTACCGGACTGCGCGACGGTGCCGAGGTTGTCGATGACGGCCTGCCGGTCCATCCCGATGCCGTTGTCGGAAATGGTGAGCGTGCCGGCACTTGCGTCCGGGGTCAGCTTGATCTTCCAGTCGGTGTTGCCTTCGAGTTTGTCGGCGTTGGCGAGCGCGTCGAACCGCACCTTGTTGATGGCGTCCGACGCGTTGGAGATCAGCTCGCGCAGGAAGATCTCGCGGTCGGAGTACAGCGAGTGCGTGATGAGGTGCAGCAGTTGCTTGAGTTCGGCCTTGAATTCGAGCGTTTCGGGCATGTCGGTGGAACCTCAAAACGGGAACGGAGAACGAAGGCATAAGAAGGAACGCGGATTGCGCGGGTCAGGGCGCGGATGCACGCGGATTAAAGGCAGAAGAGATTGGTGTTTATCTCAATCTCTCTTCTGTCTGATCCTGTTTTCATCCGCGTTCTGATCCGCGCGATCCGCGTTCCCGCCTTTTCCGGCTGTATTTTAGCCGGGCAGTTCGACGGCGAAAACGGTTCGTCCGTCGCGCCGCTCCCACCGCACACTCCCGCCGTGTGCTTCGGCCGCCTGCTTGGCGACCGCCAGCCCCAGCCCGATGCCCTGCGCCTTGCCGGTCACGAACGGGTCGAACAGCCGGTTGGCGATCTCCGGCGGCGGCCCGGGGCCGGTGTCGCTCACTTCAATCCGCAATCCGCAATCCGCAATCCGCACTTCCACCGTCCCGCCCGGGCCGGCCGCTTCGACCGCGTTGCCGATCAGGTTGCCGAACAGGTGCGAGAGCATCGTCGCGTCGCCGGTGAGGGCGACCGGGGTCGCGGGGCGCTCCCACACCACCGCGGTGCCGGCGTGGACGCACTGCGGCTTGAGTAAGGCGACGGCCTGGTCGATGAGTTCGGCCAAATCGAGTGGCTTCCGCTCGCCGGCGGGCGGCGTGCCGAGCGCCAGGAACTGCCGCAGGTTCGTCTCGATGCGCGTGAGTTGTCGCAGCGCGACCTGGAGCGGTTCCGGGTCGGCGGTCGGGTTCTCGGCGAGGAACAACTCGACCGCCAGCCGCGCCCCGGCGGCGGCGTTGCGGAGTTGGTGGGCCAGCCCGCCGCTGAACTGCCCGAGCACCTGCAACCGCTCGTTCCGCTGAAGTTCGGCCTGGAACGCGGCCAGTTGGCGGGCCGTGTCGTTGACCGCGTGCGCGAGGTCGCGGAGTTCGTCGTTCCCGCCGCCGACCGGGACGGTGCGGAAGTCCCCGCCGGCGATCCGCCGGGTCCGGGCGTCGAGGTCGCGCACCCGGCGGACCAGTCGCGCGCCGACCGCCAGCGCCAGCGCGACCGCGACCAGCCCGCCGGCCCCGCCGAGCACCACCAGCGGCCGCACCGCGTCCGCGACGGCCGTCTGGCGCTCCGCCTCGGGGTAGAAGATGTACAGCACGCCGCCGGCGTTGGGGAACCGCCGCAGCGGTAGGCGGAGGCAGCGGTACTCGGTGCCGGCGACGACGACCGGCGGGCCGAGGGTGTGCTCCTCGTCGGCCTGCGGCTGTTCGGCGGTGGGCACGTCGGCCGGCGGCTCGGGCGGGGCGGCGAACGTCGCCCGCGGCGGCTGACCGGGCTGGACCAGCAGGAAGTCGGCCCCGCTCAGCCCCTTCATCTGTTGAAGGACGGGGTCGGTGAGCGGGTAGGCGCTCTGGGTCAGGGTGCGGGCGACGGCCCACTGCTGCCGGGCGAGCCGGTGTTCGGCGGCGCGCGCCGCGGCCCGCGCCGCCCACGCGGTCGCGACCGCGTCGCCGAGCAACAGCAGCGCGAGCGGAAGAAGCAGGCGGTAGCGGAGCGACAGGCGCATGGTGCGGCTCGGGTTCGCGGTCGGGCCGAAGGGGGTTGTATGCCCGCCGGGCGGTCCCGGGCCGGACGCCGGCGTTCGGTTCACATTCGACCGAGCGTCGGGCGGTGTGATACGATGGCGCGCATCTCTTCCCCGTCGCGAGCCGCCCGATGGCCGAGAACGCCCCCTCCACGCCCGCCCCGGACGACGGCACCGTCCCGCACACCCCGGCCGCCGACCCGGGCCGGACCGTCGCGGCGCCCACCCCGCCGCCGCCCGACGCCGAGTTCGCCGCCCGCGCCGCCTTCCCGCCGGAACTGGCCGACCGGTACGACCCGGTCCGCGTCCTCGGTCAGGGCGGCATGGGGCTGGTGTTCCTGGTCGAGGACCGGCTGCTCGGGCGGCGGGTGGCGCTGAAGGAGATGTCGGCGGCCGGGCCGGAGGCCGCGGCGGCGTTCGTCCGCGAGGCTCGCATCACCGGCCGCCTCCAGCACCCCGGGGTGGTCCCGGTGTACGACTTCATCCCGCTGCCCGACGGCCGCGCGTTCTACACCATGAAGCCGCTCGCCGGCGGCACCCTGAAGGCGGCGGCGGACGCGTTCCACGCCGCGGTGCCGCCCCGCCCGGCCGAGGCGCGGCCGTTCCGCGACCTCCTGCGGGCGTTCGTCGCGGTCGCCCGCACCGCCCACCACGCGCACCGGTGCGGGGTCGTCCACCGCGACATCAAGGGGCCGAACGTGCAGGTGGAGGAGCCGGGCACGGCGGTCGTGCTCGACTGGGGCGTGGCGGCCGAACTCGGCCCCGACGGGGTGGCCCCCGGCGCGGTCTGCGGGACGCCGCTGTACATGTCACCGGAGCAGGCCCGCGGCGAGCCGGTCGGCCCGCCGAGCGACGTGTACGCCCTCGGCGCGCTGCTGTACGAACTGCTGACGGGCGCGCCGCCGGTGGCCGGGAAAGGCACCTTCGAAATCGTGACAAACGTGATCGCCGGCCGCATCACCCCGCCGCGCGAGCGGTCCGCGTGGGTGCCGGCGGCGCTCGAAGCGGTGTGCCTCAAGGCGCTCCGAACGGAACCGCCCGCCCGCTACGCCTCCGCCGACGCGCTGGCCGACGACGTGCAGCGGTACCTGGACGACGAACCGGTGGCGGCGCACCGCCCGCCGCTCGGCGAGCGGCTCGGCCGGTGGGCGCGGCGGCACCGGGCGCTGGTCCGCACCGCCATCGCCGCCGGGGCGCTGGCCCTGGTCGCCACCGCCGCGGTGGCGGTCGTGGTGTACCTCAACGGCATCCAGTTGGACGGCGAGCGGCGGGCGGCGGTGCAGGCGGCCGACGCGGCCCGGGCGGCCGGGCTGGTGGCCCAGCAGCGGGCCGACGAGGCGCGGGCGGCCCGGGCGCAGGCCGACCGCAGCGCCGACGAGGCGCGAGCGGCCGAGGCGCTGGCCGCCCGCCGGGCCGACGAGGCGCAGGCCGCGCTGCGGGCCAGCGTGCGCGCCGTCGACGACTCGCTGGTCCGGCTCGGCGGCCCGGAGTTCAAGCTGCTGCCCGGGCTTCAGCCGGTGCAGAAGGAGTTGCTGGAGCGGGCCGCCGCCGGGTGCGACGCGCTGCTGGCCCTGGCCCCGAACGACCCCGCGGTGCTGGCCGAGGTCGGGAAGGTGCGGCTCCACCTGGCCGAGGTCGCCGTCGATATCGACGGCGAGGAACACGCGGTCGCGGTGCTGACCGCGGCGCGGGCGTTCCAGGAGCGGCGGGTGGCGGTCGCCCCGGCCGACCTCGACGCCCGGTTCGACCTCGCCGCGACCCATTTCCTGCTGGCGGTCCGCCGCTCACGGACCAACGACCTGAAGGCGACGTCCGACAGCCTGCGGGCGGCGCTGACCGCGTACGAGGCGCTGGCGGCCGACCCCCGGGTGACGGCCGACCGCCCGCAGCACCTCCGCTGCCGGGCGCGGCTGGGCCTCACCCACATCCAGATCGGCCAGTGGGCGCGGGCCGCCGGGCGGGCCGAGACCGAGGTGTTCGCCGCCCTGTCCGCCGGGCTGGATCACCTGTCCGCCGCCTACGACGCCGACCCGGCCGACGGCGAGTTCGTATTCCTCCTGGCGCAGGGGCTGATCGACACCGGGCAGATCGCGCGCGGGTACAAGCGGCTGGACCTCGCCCGGCGAGAATTCGCCACCGTGCGGCGGGTGCTGTCGGCGGCCCCGGCGGAGGTGGCGGCGCGGCCGAAGGTGCGGCAGTTGCTCGGCAACGCGTACAACCTCGGCCATCTGGTCGAGCTGGCCGATGAGCATGTGGAAGAGGCCATCAACCTGCTCATTCAGTCGGTGGACATCCGCATGAAGTTGCACCGCGAGAACCCGGCGGTGGTCTCGTACAAGGCCGACCTGGCGTCGGCGCTGATTAACATGGGCGGCCTGTGGGCGAAGGCCAAGCGGCCTGCCGACGCGGCATCCAACTTCGAACAGGCGGTGATCCTGCTCGACGTGGTCGTCGGGGTCAACCCGCGCCTGCCCGCGTACGTCCAGGCGCGCGTGACGGCCGGGCTGAACTGGTGCGACGTGCTCGCCGCCGAGAAGCGGTGGGAGGCGGCCGCCCAGGCGGTCCACCAGACCCGCCCCTACCTGACCGCCGCGGCCGACTTCGCGAACGCCGGGGCGCGGCTGTGCCGGTGTGCCGCCGCGCTGCCCGCGCCGGCCGACCGCGAGCGGCGGTTGGCCGCCGACGCCGCCGTCGAGTGCTTCCGCGAGGCCAAGAAGCGTGGCGACAAGCGGACCGGCGACGAGCTGAAGAAGACCGCCCCGCTCGACGCCCTGCGCGGCGCGAAGGGGTACGCGGAGTTGCTCGCCGAGTGGGGCATCGCCGCCCCGAAGCCGTAACCGGTCCCATCGGGCGCAGCGCCCGCTCTCGCTCGCCGCGGCGCCCCTTTGCGGCGCCCGCGAGCGTCCTCCGGCGGGCTGGCACGACCGGCCCGACTCCGAATCTTGATTCGACCCTCATCCCTCTTTCTCGATGTCGCGGCATAATCGTGTCCGGTTGGCCGGCCGCAGGCCGTTAATCCTCGTACCAGACGGTTTCTTGAATCCGCCCAACGGTCGTGCGGCGTATTGCCTGTGACCGCTCACCCCTCGGAGGATGATGATGCGCCCTCGCTCTCCCGCTCGTGGGTTCACGCTCATCGAACTGCTGGTCGTCATCGCGATCATCGCCATTCTCATCGGCCTGCTCCTGCCCGCCGTCCAGAAGGTCCGCGAGGCCGCGGCGCGGATCAAGTGCGCCAACAACATGAAGCAGATGGGGCTGGCGATCCACACCTACGCCGACACCTACGACAAGCTCACGCCGCTGAACGACACCTCGGTCAACCCCGGCGGGTCGTTCTTCGTCCACCTGTTCCCGTACTTCGAGCAGGACAACCTGTACAAGAAGGCGCAATCGGGCGGCTTGTTCTCCATCCACGGGACGGTCGTGCCGCTGTTCCGCTGCCCGTCGGAGAACTCCTCGGCCAACGGCATGTGCCCGCACGGGTACGGGCAGTCGGCGTACGTCGCCAACTACCAGGTGTTCGGCACCGAGCAGTCCGGCGGCCAGTACCGCAGCCCGTACCGCCTCGGGACGATCCCGGACGGCACCTCGAACGTCCTGTTCCTGGCCGAGCGGTACATGCTGCCGGGCGGCCGCGAGGGGTGCTGGGAGTGCTTCTCGCCGAGCATCTACGGCACCCAGTTCGCGTGGGCCTCGCAGGCCGTCCCGGAGTTCGGCGTGCCGGCCGCCTCGGCCGACTACACCCGGGCCAGCTCGATGCACACCGGGGTGATCCTCACCGTGCTCGGCGACGGGAGCGTCCGCACCATCGGGGCGTCGATCTCGCAGCCGACGTGGTGGCAGGCGTGCCAGCCGGCCGACGGCGCGGTGCTCGGGTCCGACTGGTAACCCACCCCGGAGGACGCCCATGACGCGCATCGCACTCGCCGCGGCCCTGCTCGCGCTGGCGGCCGGCTGCTCCTCGACGCCGGAACGCCCGGAGGTGACCGGGAAGGTCACGTTCCAGGGCAAGCCCATCGAGGAGGGGCTGGTCACGTTCCACGGCCCGGACGGCAAGCAGGCGACCGGGTCCATTCGCCCGGACGGCGGATACACGGTCGCCGACCCGCCGCTGGGGGTCTGCCAGATCACCCTCAGCGGCACCCCCGGCAACACCGGGAAGGCGGGCGGCGACGGCCACTCCGCCGTCCCCGGCGCCGGGCAGCGGCCGTCGCTGATCCCCAAGAAGTACGCGAAACCGGGCAACGGGCTGTCGCACGACGTCAAGCCCGGCCCGCAGACCTGCGACCTCCCACTGACCCCGTAACGGGCGGCCCGCGAACCGATCGAAATTCGCCCCGGCGGCCGGTAGGATCACTCCTACCGGCCGTTTCCGCTTCCCGGTGTCCCCCATGCCATCCGACCCGTTCGCCGCCAAGCGCGCCGCGATGCGCGACGAGTTCTTCGCCAAGCTGTTCCTGCTCGGCGGGTGGCTCGGCGGGACCGACACCTACAAGCGCACCATGTGGGCCGCCGTGCCCGAGATCGCCCTCCAACCCGCCGCGTACACCCTCACCCTTCGGAAAGGGCTGCCGGAGACCGGGGCGAACAACCGGCTCGTCATGGCCGGGCACGAGGCGATGCTCGCCCAGTGGTTCCATCGCCCGCTGAAACGCAGCGATATCGAGTTGTCGCGCGACTGGTACGCCCGGCACTCCGCGACCAAAGCCTTTCCGGTCGAGGTGTGGGACGCGGTGCTGGCGCAGCCCGGCGACGACCTCACGCTGCCGCTCGACGTGTGGGGCTTCCCCGGCGGGCAGACGTTCCTCGCCGGCGTCCCGTGCCTCACCTTCGAGGGGCCGGGCGGGCTGATCTCGTATCTCGAATCCGCGATGTGCCGCTACTTCGCGCCCGTCATCCAGGCGACGAAAGCCCGCCTGATGGCCGAAGCGACGCCGCGGGACGCCGAGTTCGGCCTCCGCAGCGCCCCGGTCGAGGTGTGCAACCTCATCCTGCTCATGGCCCGATTCGTCGGCGGCGCAGGAACGAAAGGGGATGTGCAACTCACGTCGAACGACACCGCGGAGTTCGTGTGGCCGGAGCTGTTCAAGTCGATCGGCACCATCGGCCACGAGATGATGTGCGCCGCGCAGTCGTTCGACAAGACGCTCGCCGCGGCCGAGTACGAGATGATGGACCGGTTCGTGTCGAAGATGGGTTCCGCTTCCCTCCTGTGCGACCTCGTTGACGCCGAAACGGTCGGGCTGGAGAACGCCCTGCGGGTGATCCGCAGTCACCCCGAGACCGACCGCGTCGGGGTGCGGGTGGACAGCGGCGACATCGCGGCGCAGTGCGTCCTGTACTTCAACGAGATGAAGAGGCTCGGCATCCCGCCGCGGGTGATCGTGTTCGAGGACGAGGTGAACCCGGACGGGGTGCGTCGCGTCTACCAGACGTTCCGCGAGCAGACCGGCCAGGAGCCGACGATGCTGTTCCCCGGGGCCGGCGGGTACTGGTGGCGGCTCGTCCACCGCGACACCGTCAGCGCCGCGTTCAAGCGGACGCAGACCGAAGGGCGGCCGAACGTCAAGTTCTCGAACTCGCCCGGTAAGGAAACGATCCCCGGCCGCGTCCGGGCGTACGCCCGCGGCGATGTGATCGTGGTCGCAGATGCGGAAGAAGAGATCGACGGCGTACCGCTGTTCGTCAAGCTAGTGCATCAGGGGCGGGTGGTGTACGCGGAGGATTTCCGGGCGCAGGCGGCGCGTGCGGAGCAGACGTGGGGGCGTTATACTCGGTACTCGGCGTCGCCGCGGGTGGCCGACCACCTGCGGCGGTTCCAGGCGATGCGGGCGGCCGAAGTCGCGGCGGCCCGCGAGCGGTTGCGGGGGTCGGCGTCGTGATCGTGGTCAGCGCCGCGGACGCGGTCATCAACGGCGTGTGCTTCAGCCCGGACGGCCGGCTGGTGGCCGCCGCGTGCCCGGGCGGCCGGCTCAAGGTGTGGGAGGCCGCCAAACTTCGGTCGGGCGAAGTGTTGTGGGAGGACACGTTCGGTAGCAGCGACGCCAACCACGTGGTGTTCAGCCCGGACGGCAAGTATGTGTTCGCCTGCGCCGGGGACGGCGGCGCGTGGGCGTGGGAGGTGGCGAAGGGGCCGAAGGGCGAGAAGCTCCCGCCCACCGAAGCGCACTACTGGTCGTCGAGCGTGGTGGTGTGCTCGCGGGACGGGAAGTACGTGGCTTGGGCCGGCGGTGTGATGTACATCCCCGCCCGCATCGGGGTCGCGCGGGTCGAGCCGCGGGCGTTCCACAAGGACTTCCGCGGGCACGACCGGGCGATCGGCATTCTGGCCGCGGCCCCGGACGGGCTGCTGTCCGGCAGCGCCGACTGCCGCATCCGGTTCTGGGACTGGCACACCGGGCGGAAGTACCACGAGCTGTCGCTCCGCGGGTTCGTGCGGACGCTGGCGGTGTCGCCCGCCGGCGACTGCTTCGCCTCATCCGCCGCCAAAATCGTCTACGTCTGGCCGCTGGAGAAAGGGGCGCGCACGCGGAAGCGCTTGCCGGGCAAGCCGCGGGCGTTCCGCGGGCATTCGCGGACGGTCGCGTGCGTCGAGTTCGCGCCGGACGGCCGGACGCTGGCCACCACGTCGGCCGACGGCACGCTGCGGCTGTGGGATTTAGCGACCGGGGCGGAGCGGACGCGGTTCGACCCGGGGCTGGGCGGGCTGCACTGGATCGCGTTCGCGCCCGACGGGCTGACGCTCGCGGTCACCAGCGAGAAGGGGCACCTGGTGCTGATCGATCTGGACGACTGAGGGCAAGAACCCACCCCCGGCCCCTCCCTGCAGGGAGGGGAGAAAGCTATCGGCACAGCGCCGACGTTTGCGAGGTGTGAAGGTTTTTCTCCCCTCCCTGCAGGGAGGGGCCGGGGGTGGGTTCTTCGCCCCGCGAGCGCGGCCCGAACGTCGAAGAGGACGCCACCCTGATCACCTTCCGCCCGCACACGCTGTCGGTCACGGCGCTGGCGATCAGCGCCGACGGCACCGCCCTGGCCTCCGTCTCGCACGACAAGTGGGTGCGGGTGTGGGAGCTGAGCGGGCTGGCCGTTCAGGCGCTCCGCTGGGAGGCCGAAATCGCCACGTCGGCCATCAACCACTGCCAGTTCTCGCCGGACGGCGGCGAACTGTACACCGGCGGGTCGGACGGCATCATCCGCGTGTGGGCCACCGCCGACGGCGCCCCGCGGCGCGAGCACGAGCCGCCGGCCGGCGTCATCCGCCCGCCGTCCATCTTCGCGTTCGTCCTGTCGCGCACCGGCGGCGAACTGGCGTGGTGCGGGAACGCCTGGGTCGTCCCGTACGAGGTGTACACCGCCGAGACGCAAACCCTCCAGGTGATGCGGCGCATCCCGGCGCACGCCGAGGAGGTGATGATCCTCGCCGCGTACCCCGGCGGGTTCTGCTCCGGGTCGGCCGACCGCACGGTGAAGTTCTGGGACTGGCGGTCCGGGCACTGCCACTCGACGCTCAAGGCCCGCGGCACCGTCCGCGCGCTGGCGACGTCGCCGGACGGCTCCAGGCTCGCCGTCGGCGGGGTGGTGACGGTCGCGGTGTACGCGCTGGCCGGGCACGCGGTGACCGGCGCGCCGGTGGTGTGCCGCGGGCACACCAAGTGCATCGAGTGCGTCGAGTTCTCGCCGGACGGCACCAAACTTGCGACCGCCTCGACCGACGGCACGCTCCGGGTGTGGGACGCGGCCACCGGGGCGTGCCTGCGGACGCTGGCGCTGAAGCTCGGCGGGCTGCACTGGGTGACGTTCGCCCCGGACGGACTGACGCTGGCCTTCTCCAGCCTCAAGGGCGACATCGGGCTGATCGACCTCGACGGCTAACGCTCGTGCGTGAGTGATTTCATGATAAGCGAATGAAACCTCGCCCCGGCGGTTGCCGAATCGGTTCGGCGAGTCATAATACCAATCCTCCCTGCTCGCCCCCGTCCCGATCGCCCCGCCTCGATCTCCCGCCCGCCACCCTCCCCGGCCGGCGCACTCTCCCGCCTCGGATCCCTCATCCTTCCCCCGGAGAGCTGTTTCATGGCTCGGTTCCGTGCCACGCGTTACGCATTCACATTAATCGAACTGTTGGTCGTCATTGCGATCATTGCCATTTTGATCGGTCTGCTTCTGCCCGCGGTCCAGAAGGTGCGGGAGGCGGCCGCCCGCATGAAGTGCTCCAACAACCTCAAGCAGATCGGCCTCGCGCTGCACAACTACCACGACCAGTTCCAGGCCTTGCCGTACGGCCACCACACCGAGACGAGCCCGACGACCGGGTTCTACGACACGGCCGCGGCCAAGTACTACCACCGCCGGGATAGCTGGTTCCAGCGCGTCCTGCCGTTCATGGAACAGGGCGCGCTTTACGACCAGTACACGGCCGACCGGACCGAGTACATACACAACCTGAACAACGTGATCTCGAACACCGCGGTCGCGACCTTCTCGTGCCCGTCGGACCCGTCCAGCCCCGGGAAGGGGGCCAGCGGCAGCACCACCGCGTTCCAGGGCAACTACGCCGTCAGCGCCGGCGGGATGACGTGGAACGGCAGCACCCCGACGCAGGTGACCATGATCGGCGGCGACCCGGGCGGGATGTTCTACCAGGACTCCAAAGTCACCCTGACCACCGTGTCCGACGGCACCTCGAATACGCTGCTCGCCAGCGAGGGGATCGTCCGCGGCACCAGCACCACCGCGGTGTGGGGCGAGGTCGGCGGGTACTGGGGCGGGGCGCCGCACGGCGCGTTCGGGTTCTCGGCCTTCGAGCTGCCGAACACCACCGTCGCCGACCGGGTGTACAGTTGCAAATCGACCACCTGGCCGCAGGCCCCGTGCGAGAACGGCAACGCCGGCGGCCTGGCCGGGCGGTGGAACTACGCCCGGAGCAAGCACAGCGGCGGGGTCAACGTGGTGATGGGCGACGGCAGCACGCGGTTCGTGAGCAACAACATCAACCGGTTCTCGTGGCAGGCGATGGGCACCCGGGCCGACGGCCAGGTCATCACCGAGCAGTAGTCCGGCCGCGGCCCGGCGCCCGCGCGGCGCCGGGCCGCCCTTTCCTCTTTTGCTCCGCAGTCCCATCTACGAGGAGGTTCGCGTTGTTCGCGTCTATTCGGCGGGTGTGCGCCGCCGCGGCGGTCGCGCTGGCCGCGGCCGGGTGCGGGTCGGGCGGGGGCAAGCTGCACAAGGTGACCGGGAAGGTGACGTTCGAGGGCGAGCCGGTGAAGGAGGGGCGGATCCTGTTCCGCGCCGCCGGCGGCGACCAGCGGGCGTACTCCGGGCCGATCACCGACGGCACCTACGAGCTGACGTGCGAGCCGGGGCCGGTGCGCGTGGAGGTGACCGCCAGCCGCGTCATCCCGGGCAAGTTCAAGAAGGGCGAGAACGGCGAGCCGGAGCCGATCCCGGTCGCCGAGATGTACATCCCGGCCAGGTACAACACGTCCAGCACGCTCACCGCCGAGGTCAAGAGCGGGTCCAACGACATCCCGTTCGACCTGAAGAAGTAGCCCCGCCGCGGCGCGGTGACGGGCGGCCCGCGGCGGGTTACAATGCCCCGCGAGCCGCCCCCCGGAGCGTCGCCGTGATCGTCATTCAGCCGCACGCCGGTTGCGTCAACGTGGTCTGCTTCACCCCGGACGGGGGTCGGCTGGCGTCGGTGTCCGAGGACGGGTGGGTGAAGGTGTGGCGCCCGGCCGACCTGCACACCGGGACGCCGCTCTGGGAGGCCGACGCCGAGTCGCCCGACCCGCCCGAGGACGACGACGAGTTCGACCTGTTCTTCTCGCACGGGCTGTCGCACGCCCAGTTCACCCCGGACGGCCGGTTCCTGCTCACAAGCGGGTGGGCGCGGCACCTGCGGGCGTGGGACGCGATAAGCGGGAAGCCGGTGTGGGCCGTCCGCAAACCCAGTGGATGGGGCGGGGTCGGCACGCTCGTCATTTCGCGCGACGGCACGTACGTGGCGTTCGCCGGCGGGCAGATGGGGTTGGCCGAAAAGGTGTACGTGCTCGACCTCGCCGACGGACACGCCACGCCCCGCGCGCTCCGCGGGCACGCCGACGCGTGCGGCGCGCTCGCGGCCGGGCCGGACGGGTTCGCCAGCGGCAGCGCCGACAAGCACGTCAAGTTCTGGTCGTGGGAGAGCGGCCGGTGCTACTGCGACCTCGCGCTGCGCGGGGTGGTTCGCGGGCTGGTGTTCTCGCCGGACGGGTCGCGGTTCGCGGCGGCCGGCGGTAAGGTGGTGACGGTGTGGGCCATGCTCGCGACCTCTCGCCGCGGGCGGCGCAAGCCGGTCATCCTGCGGCACATGCGCGGCCACACGGATCAGGTTCAGTGCCTCGACTTCTCGCCCGACGGCACCCTCATCGCGTCTTCCGCCCACGACGGCACGCTGCGGTTGTGGGACGCGGCGACCGGGGCCGAGGTGCGGGCGTTCCACCCGAAGGTGGGGCAACTGCACCACGTCGCGTTCGCCCCGGACGGGCTGACGCTGGCGTTCAGCAGCGAGAAGGGCCACGTCGGACTGCTCGACCTCGACCGGTAGCGCGCCCGCCGCGCAGTTGGTAGAATGCCGGTAGGGGGGTGAGCGATGACCAACGCATACGTCGTGACGGGCACACTCACGGACGCGCGAACGGTTCGGCTCGACGAGCCGCTCCCGCTCCCGGCCGGCAAGGTGCGGGTGGTGGTGGAGGCCGAGCCGGCCGCGGCCGAGAAGCCGTCGTTCCAAGACTTCATGGCGGACCTGCGGCGACGTCAAGCGGCCCGCGGTCACGTCCCGCGGTCGGCCGACGAGATTCAGGCCCAGATTCGGGACGAGCGCGACAGTTGGGGAGACTGAGGTGCGCGCGTATCTCGACTCCGTTCTCGTCATCTACCTGATCGAGCAGAACCCGGCGTTCGCGCCGGCGGTCGAGAGCTGGCTTCTCGGTCACCCGTGTGACGTCGTGTCGAGCGAGTTGGTGCGCCTGGAGTGCTTGGTCGTGCCGACCCGAAACGGCGACGCGGCCCGCGTGGCCGACTTCGAGTCCTTCTTTCAGACGCGCGTGGCCGAAATGGTGCCGCTGGGCCGTGCGGTGTTCGATCGCGCGATCGGCATCCGCGCCAACCACCGGTTCAAAACTCCCGACGCGCTCAACCTCGCCGCGGCCGTCGAGGCCGGGTGCGACGTGTACGTAACCAACGACCTGCAACTGCGGCGGTTCACCGACATCGCCGTCGAAGTCATTTGAGACCGCCATGAGCACACACGGGTTCCTTCGCGTCGCGGCCGCCTGCCCGGAACTGCGGGTCGCCGACTGCCCGTTCAACGCCGACCGCACCCTCGCCCTCATGGCCCAGGCCGAGCGGCAGGGCGTCAACCTGCTCGTCTTCCCCGAGTGCGGGCTGACCGGGTACACCTGCCACGACCTGTTCCACCTCCAGTCCCTCCAGCGGGCCGCCGAGACCGCGCTCGTCCGCGTGGTCGAAGAGGGGGCGAAGAAGTTCCGCGGGGTCGCGCTCGTCGGGCTGCCGCTGGCGATCGAGGGGCAACTGTTCAACTGCGCCGCGGTCATCCACGCCGGCAAGGTGCTCGGCATCATCCCCAAGACGTACCTGCCCAACTACAAGGAGTTCTACGACGCCCGGTACTTCTGCCCGGCCGACAACGCCACCTTCGGGGCGACCGCGTGCGCCGGCCAGAGCGTCCCGTTCGGCACCAACCTGCTGTTCGACTGCCGGACGATGAACGGGTTCACCCTGGGCGTCGAGATCTGCGAAGACCTGTGGATGCCGGTGCCGCCGAGTTCGCTCCAGGCGATCATGGGCGCGACCGTGCTGGCGAACCTGTCTGCCAGCAACGAGGTGATCGGCAAGGCCGGTTACCGGCGCCAATTAGTCAGCGCGCAGTCGGCGAAGTGCATCGCCGGGTACGTCTACGCGTGCGCCGGCGACGGCGAATCGACCACCGACATCGTGTTCGGCGGGCACTGCCTGATCGCCGAGAACGGCGTCATCACCGCCGAAAGCCCGCGATTCCGCCACGGGCAACAACTGCTCGTGTCCGACATCGATCTGGAGCGGCTGTTGCACGACCGCATCCAAAGCGGGTCGTTCCACGACGCCAACCGGGTCGCGGATTTGGGGCTGGGCAAGTACCGGACGCTGTCGTTCGACCTGGACGTCGCGCCGCGGGAACCGAAGCTGGTGCGGGCGGTGGACCCGGCCCCGTTCGTGCCGTCGGACCCGGCCACCCGCGACGACCGCTGCCGCGACATCTTCCTGACGCAAGTCACGGCGCTCGGCCGCCGGCTGTCGCACATCGGCACCCCGCCGGTGTCGATCGGCGTCAGCGGCGGCCTCGACTCGACGCTCGCGCTCTTGGTGGTGTGTAAGACGCTGGACGCGCTGTGCATCTCGCGGGACCACGTCCACGCGCTGACGATGCCGGGGTTCGGCACCACCGGCGAGACTCGCGGCAACGCGCACAAGCTGGCCAAGGCGCTCGGGATTTCGCTCCGCGAAGCGGACATCCGCCAGATGTGCATCGATCAGATGCGGGCGATCGGCCACGCCCCGTTCGGCATCCGTTTGGAGGGCGAGACGGCCGACTCGCTGACGGAGAAGCTGCGGCACGTGTCGCGGGACCGCGGCGATTTGACGTTCGAGAACACGCAAGCCCGGGTCCGCACGTCGCTCTTGATGAACGCCGGGTTCACGATCGGTACCGGCGACCTGTCGGAGTTGGCGCTCGGCTGGTGTACGTACAACGCCGACCACATGAGCATGTACAACCCGAACGTGTCGATCCCGAAGACGCTGGTGAAGTTCCTGGTGGAGTGGGCGGCGGAGAACGAGTTTGAGGGCGACGCGCAGGCCGTGCTGCGGGCGATCGTGGCGACCGACATTTCGCCGGAACTGCTACCCGCTGACGCGTCGGGCAAGATCGCGCAGAAGACCGAATCGATGGTCGGCCCGTACGAACTGGTAGACTTCTTCCTGTACCACTTCCTGCGGTTCGGGGCGACGCCGGAGAAGATCCTGTACCTGGCCGAGAACGCGCCGTTCAAGACCGCGTACACGCCGGCCGAGTTGCGCAAGTGGCTGCGGGTGTTCCTGAAGCGGTTCTTCGCCAACCAGTTCAAGCGGAGCTGCCTGCCGGACGGCCCGAAGGTGGGTTCGGTGAGCGTGTCGCCGCGGGGCGACTGGCGGATGCCGAGCGACGCCGCGGCGCGAGTGTGGCTGGACGCGGTCGGCGACTGACGCAAGAACCCACCCCCGACCCCTCCCTGCAGGGAGGGGAGAAAAGCCCTCGCGCTCCGCTCAACGCTCGCGGCGCGCCGAGGTTCTTTCTCCCCTCCCTACAGGGAGGGGTCGGGGGTGGGTTCTTCGCACCACAACACACTTCGCGATTATTTTGTGAACACCCGTTGACAACTTGCCTGATACGGTAAATAATAGCACTAGATACGTCAGTTCAAATTCCCTCTCACGTCCGGGGTGGGTCATGTCCGCGTGCGCCCAGGTTCAGATCACGTCACTTTCGCCGGAAGTGCGCGCCGAGGTCGCGTACCGCCGTGCCCGCGGCGCGTCGTGGGACACGGTCGGCGCAGCGGTGCAACTTGACGCCGATACGCTCCGCCGCTCAGTCGCCGCCGACCCGCTGTTCGCCGCGGCGCTCGAGGCGGAGCGCGCCGAGGTCGCCCGCGAGGCCGAGGCCGACGCGCTGCGCCGCCTCCGCAAGCTGACCGAGTCCGAGAACGAGGAGGTGGCGCTGCGGGCGTCGGTGGTGCTGGTGCGGTATGCGATGGAGTGCCGCCGGGCCGACGCGCGCCACAAGCCGGCCCCGCCGCGCACCCCGCCGGCCGAGCCGAAGGCCGCGCCGAATGCGCCGCCCGTCCGCGACCGCTCCGGCCGCACCCCGCCGCCGGTCGAGCCGGCCCGCGTCGTGCCGATGGGCTGATTGTTGTGGGGCAGACCTCCGGCCTGCCAACTGAAAAGGCAGGCCGGAGGCCTGCCCCACAAGGACGGGCGTCACACGGCGGCGTACTTGTCGCGCAGCTTGTCGAGGTACTTCTTGCTGTCGGCCGTCACCTGCCACGCGTGCGGCCAGAAGCACAGGTCCACGCACCACCAGTCGTGCGGGACGCCGCACTTCAAGAGCGCCGGGGCCAGTTCGTCGAAGTTCAGCTTCCCGGTGCCGAACGGGTTGTGCGTGCTGGTGTTGTGCTCGTTCAGGCTGCCGTCGCTGTCGATCACGTGGACGTGGGTGACCTTCCCTTGCAGCTTCTGGAGCAACTCCAGTTCGCCGCCGGGCAGCGTCTCCTTCTCGCCCGCCTGGTTCGCGCCGACCACCGCGCACATGTGCGCGTGGCACGTGTCATATAAGACGCCGAAGTTGTCGTTCCCCTTCGCCCGCACTGCATCAACCAGTTGGAGGATTTCGCTCGGCTTGTTGAACGCGAACCCCGGCTCGAACTCCCAGCAGATGTTCATGCCGTAGTCGGCCGCGATCTTGCTCGCCTTGTCCCACACGCCGACCAGCCGCTCCATCCCGGCGGCCGCGCCGATCTTCTTGCCCTCGGGGTCGGCCTCGAAGTAGTTCGGCGCGATCACCGTATCGACGCGGATGGTCTTGACGTCGAGGTCGGCGGCGAACGCGGCCCACCCGAGGAACGCGGTCAGGTACGCGGACGGGGTCTCGTCCATGATCGACGTGCCGGGCGTCTTGAACGCCCACAGGTCGACCGCGATGCCGCTCAGCGCCAGCCCGTGGTCGCGGATGGTTTTCGCGAGCTTCTGGCGGCTGGCCTTGGTCGGGTGCGACACCGGGCTGGGGTGCGGGCCGAAGCTGCCCAGTTCGACCCCGTCGTACCCGAGGTCTTGCAGCTTGTGCAGGATGTCGTGGAAGTTGGTGGTCGGCACTTCCTGATTGAACAGGTAGGCCCACGTGCCGATCGAAATGCGCGCCTTGCCCATTGGCAATCCCTCGGAGAGAAAACGGGAAAAATCGGTCCGTTGTCGCGTAAAGCTCAGTGTAGCGAGCTAAAGAACAGGCATCGAAACCGCACACTCAAAGCATCCGACTTTGACTCACGGCGGCCGACCTCGTATCTTCCACTCTCGCACTTGCGCCTCACGTGTGTCGCGCAGTGTGAACCGTCGGAAGTCGTGTTTTAGACACGCTTTCCGGCGGACGCAAGGAGTAAACCGACGTCCCGCCGACCGGTTCCCCATCGACCCCGCATCGTAACGCGCGCGGTGTCCGATTGTGTGCTCAGAGGTGAAGATTTTTCACTCTTCGGCGCAAGTTCCGCCTTCCGGGTGCGAACTACTGGGAAACTGCCGTGTCTGTCGGACGCCGGTAGGAAAGGACCGAACGAGATGAGCATCAACTGCAGCCCGCGTAACTGTTCCGCAACCCTGACCCCGAAGCGCGCGACGCGGCGGGTGGTTCTGGCCGGCCGGTTCGCGCACGGGGCGACACTCGCCGAGCAGTTCCGCAAACGCGGGTGGGAGGTCGTCACCGTGGCCGCCGACCACGACGTGCACGCGGCCGCGGCCGAGGTCGTGCCGCACGCGGTGCTGGTGCCGGAGGCCGCCGGCGACGAGAGCGGCTACCTGGCGTGCGCCAAGCTGCGCCAGACCCGCCCCGGGCTGAAGGTGGTCGTGGTGGCCGAGGAGCGGACGGCCGAGCGGGAGCGGTTCGCCGAGTTCGTCGGCGCGGCGCTGGCCGCCGAGTCCGACGGCCCGGCCGGGCTGGTCGAGGCCGCTGTGTAACAGCAAAGAGCATTGGCCGCAAAAAAGCACAAAGGGCACAAAAGAAGACAAAGAACAAAGAGTGAGTTCAGAACAAACTCTTCTGATTGGGTCTTCTTTTGTGCCCTTTGTGCTTTTTTGCGGCCAATCTCTTCTGTCTTATCCTTCGATCTCGAAGATGCACTCGATCTCGACCGCGATGTTGCCCGGGAGCGAGTTGTGGCCGACGGCGCTGCGGGCACCGACCCCGTCGTCGCCGAACACGTCCTTCATCAGCTCCGAGAACCCGTTGATGACCTTCGGCTGGTCGAGGAAGTCGTCGGTGCAGTTGACCATGCCGTAGGTCTTGATCAGCCGCTTCACCTTGTCGAGAGAACCGAGCGTCTCTTTGAGGGTGGCGAGGATGGCCAGCCCGGTCTGCCGGGCGGCCTCTTTACCCTTTTCGAGGTCGAGGTCCTGACCGACGCGGCCGGTGATGAGCGTCTTGTCGGCCTTGAGCGGGCCGTGCCCGCTGACGTACAGCAGGGTGCCGAACTTGACCGCGGTCTTGTACACCGCGACCGGCTTCGGGGCCGGCGGCAGCGTGAGGTGCAGTTCCTGGATGCGCTTTTCCGGCGTGCTCATGCGAAGCTCCGTTGGCTGGCGTGTCAGTGCTGTGTTGTGGGGCAGGCCTCTGGCCTGCCATCACTTCGGCAGGCCAGAGGCCTGCCCCACAAAAATCTGACGTGTCGTTGTGATACGCCGCGAGTCGGCTCGTTGCAACGGGTCGGTGCTACACCCGATACTTCGCCGCGACCTCATCGTTCAGCGCGACGCCCAAGCCCGGTTCGGCGGCCGGCTTCAACTTCCCGCCCTCGACGGTGGCACCGCCGGTGAAGAGGTCGCGGAGCCAGCCGACGGAATCGACGTGCGGGACGGCCGCGAGGCCGCACGCGAGGTGAACGCCGACCTCCGGCAACCGCACCGGCGACACCGCGACGTGGAACGCCTCCGCGACCGCCGCGACCTTCAGTAGAGGGGTGATGCCGCCGAGCCGGCACGGGTCCGGGCGCACGGTGCGGATGACGCCGTCGCGGATGACGCGGAAGAACTGGTCGCGCGTGTCGAACGTCGCCCCAACCGCGATCGGCACCTCCGCGAGCCGCGCGAGCTTCTCGTACCCGACGGCGTCCGCGGCCGGGATCGGGTCTTCGAACACATCGACGCCGATGTCTTCGAAGAAGTGCGTGAGGGCGAGGGCGGTGCTGAGGTCGAACCGGCCGTCGGCGGCGACCGCGACCCACCCGTCTTCGCCGAGGCCGTCCTGAATCGCCCGGACGCGCTCGGCGTCGGCCTGCACGTCGGCCCCGCCGACCTCGACGCGCACCCCGACCGCCCCTTGCTTGAGGTGCGGCTTGGCGGCCTTCAGCGCGTCCGCGGCGTCGCGCTGCGCGGTGGCCGCGTCGGACACGACGAACGCCGCGGCCGGCTTCGCGTTCCCGAGCAGCGCGGCCAGTGGGACGCCAGCGGCTTTCGCCTTCGCGTCCCACAGCGCCACGTCGAGTGCGCAGTAAGCGCGGGCGGCGAGGCCGGCGAACCCGGTGTGCCGAAATCGGGCCTCGGCCCGGGCGAACAGCTTATCGGTGTCCCGCGGGTCTTCGCCCACGATTAGCGCCGCGAATTCGCCCTCGACCAGCGCGCGGACCGCGGCCGCCCCGGGGCCGAGGGTGTACGTCAGCCCGAGCGCCGTCAGCCCGCTGTCGGTTTCGAGGTGTGCGACGACCACCTCAACCGCATCGGGCGCCGCGGGCTTCGGGTCGGAGAGCGAGACGCGCGCGGGCTTGCCGAGCGGGACGCGGAGGCGGTCGGCAGTGACGCGGGTGACTTTCATGGAGCTGTTAGCTGTTGGCTCTTGGCTGTTAGCCAGAAGGCGGTCGGCGGAATCGCTGTTGTATGGCCAACAGCCAACAGCTAACAGCCAAGAGCTACTCCCCGAGATAGGCCTCGCGAATGCGCGGGTCGTGGAGGAGTACCTCGGCCTTGTCGGTGCAGGTGATGCGGCCGGTTTCCAGCACGTACCCGCGGTGCGCCACCTTCAGCGCCATGCGGGCGTTCTGCTCGACCAGCAGCACCGACATGCCCTGTTCCTTGTTCAACTGCCGCACGATGTCGAAGATTTGCACCACGATTTGTGGGGCCAACCCGAGCGACGGCTCGTCGAGGAGAAGGAGCTTGGGCCGCGACATCAGGGCGCGGGCGATGGCGAGCATCTGCTGCTCGCCGCCGGAGAGCAGCCCGCCCGGTTGGGCCTTCCGCTTCTCCAGAATGGGGAACATTCGGTACGCCTTCTGGATGTCTTCCCGCACGCCGTCTGGGTCGCGGCGGGTGAACGCACCCATCTCGAGGTTCTCGAGCACGGTCAGCCGCGGGAAGATCTTGCGGCCTTCCGGCGACTGCGCGAGGCCGAGCTTTACGAGTTGGTGTGCCGGGATGCCGGCGAGCGGGCGGCCGTTGAAGGTGATGGCCCCGGCGCGAGTTTTGACCACGCCGCAGATCGTGTTGAGCGTGGTCGTCTTGCCCGCGCCGTTCGCGCCGATGATGGTGACGATCTCGCCGGCGTTCACCGTTAGCGACAGCTTGTGCAGGACGTTGATCGGGCCGTACCCGGCTTCGAGGTTCTCGACGGCGAGCAGCGGGGCAGAGGCGGGGGGCGTCACGACACTTCCTCCGACCCGAGGTACGCTTCGATGACTTTCGGGTCGCGGCTGATCTCGGCCGGCGTGCCCTCGGCGATCTTGACGCCGAAGTTGAGCACCGCGATGCGGTCGGAGATGCCCATGACGAGGCTCATGTGGTGCTCGATGAGCATGACGGTGATGCCGCGGTCCCGAATCTTCTTGATGAGGCCCATCAGGTCGTGCGTCTCGCTCGGGTTCATCCCGGCGGCCGGCTCGTCGAGCAAGAGGAGTTTGGGGTTGGTGGCCATCGCGCGGGCGATCTCCAACCGCCGTTGGTCGCCGTACGGCAGGTTCTTGGCGAGTTCGTTGTGCCGGCCGGCCAGCCCGACGAACGCGAGCAGCTCGGCGGCCCGCTTCTCGGCGTCGGCCTCGTCCTTGCGGCCGCCGAGTCCGCACGCGGCGAACACCGGGTGCCCGGGGATCGACCGCGTCATCCCGACGAGGATGTTTTCGAGCACCGTCATCGACTGGAACAGCCGGATGTTCTGGAAGGTGCGGGCGATGCCGCCCTCGGTGATGACGTCCGGCGCGCCGCGGGACCGCCGCCACATGACCACCGTCCCCAGCGCGCCGAGCACGAACCCGGCGGCGAGGGTCGCGACCGCGGTGGTCGGGCGGCCGGCGACGTGCTCCCGCGCCCCGCTCACCGCCTCGCCCCACGGGAACGGGTTCGCCTTCCGCGCCGCGGCCTTCCGCGCGTCCTCTTTCACGGCGAACTCTTCGGCCGTGAGGTCGCGCTCGGCCTCCTCGTTCTTCTGGTTCTCCTCCAGCACCTGCCGGATGATCCGGTCCTGCCGGGCGGCCTCGGTGTCGCGGATCGCGCGCTTCCAGAGGGCGCTGGCGTTGACCGCGAACACCGCCAGGATCAGCCCGGCGAGCAGCCCGACCGCGACGGCCGCCGCCACGACCTTCGGGCCGAACGTGCGGACGAGCGGGCGGCCCTCGAAGAGGACGCGGCCTTCGGTCGGCTCGTAGATGCCGGTGACCGCGTTGAACACGGTCGTCTTGCCGGCCCCGTTCGGGCCGATGACGGAGAAGATCTGCCCCTTCTCCACCGCGAGATCGACGCCGTTCACCGCGGTGATCCCGCCGAACCGCATCGTCAGTTTGTCGATCGCCAGTTCCGGCATGGGCTCAAGGGGAATGAGGGCGAGAGGCCAGAAAGTTCGAGAATCCCGGTTGACTTCGCCAAAACAACGCGCACACTTGTTGCGGTGGCAATCCGAACAGTTATTTCTGTCCCGTGCCCGCGACTTCGGCCTTCGCTGCGGCTTCGCCGGCGGCCTCGTCCTGCTCGGGGTGCAGTTCCCGCTTCTGCCGGGCGGCCGGCAACAGCCCCTCGGGGCGGAACCGCATCATCAGGATGAGCGCGACGCCGAAGATGCACAGGCGCCACCCGCTCACCTTGAGGTACTCTTTGCCCTCGGGGTTGAACTTGGCCTTCTGCAGTTCGTTGTCGAGCCAGGGCGTCAGCACCTGGTCGTAGCCGATGAGCAGGAACACCCCGAGCAGGACGCCCGGGCGGTTGCCCAGCCCGCCGAGGATGACGCAGCACAGCGTGATCATCGAGCGGTTGAAGTCGTAGGCCTTCGGCTCGGTGGTGCCGTTCTGCGACACCGCGAACAGCGCCCCGGCCAGCCCGGCGAGGCCGGCGCCGAGCGCGATCGCGGACAGCTTCAGCCGGGCCGGGTTCAGGCCCATGCACGACGCGGCCAGTTCGTCCTCGCGCAGCGCCACCCACGCGCGGCCGAGGCGCGACCGCTCGAGGTTCCGCAGGAAGATGACGACCAGCGCGAGCAGCCCGAGGCACAGGAAGTACAGGTACGGGTATTTGCGCCACGAGTTGCCCCACCCGGGCCGCGACTTCGGCAGCTCCGGGTCGTCGATGCCGGGCAGCAGGTTCGGCGACACCGGGTTCAGCCCCTTGGTGCCGTCGGTGATCGCGTCGAGGTTGCGAATCACGTAAATGGTGATGAGGCCGAGGCCGAGTGTGACGAGCGCGAGGTAGTCGCCGCGGAGGCGCAGCGTGGGCGCGGCGGTGACGACGCCGACCGCGGCGCTGGCCAAAGCCGCCGCGACGGCGACCGCAAGGAAGTTCCACCCGAACGGGAACTGTGTGGTGGTCAGGATGCCGGCCGTGTACGCCCCGATGCCGAAGAACGCGGCGATGCCGAGGTGCAACAGGCCGGTGTACCCGACGATGACGTTCAGCCCCAGCGCGAGGATCGCCAGGCACAGCACCGGGATCAACTGCGTGCCGTAGATCGGCGCGTTCCGGTACGGCAGGAACGGCACCGACGCGAGCAGCAGGAACGCGGCGACCATCCAGTAGCCGGGCAGGGCACGCAGGCTCATACCTTCTCCCGCGTGCGGGCGCCGAGGAGGCCGTTAGGCCGGAAGATGAGGATCACGATCAGGATGCCGAAGATGAGCGACTGGCTCCACTGGTCGCCGACGTAGGCGCTGCCGAGCGAGCGGATGAGGCCGATCAGGATGCCGCCGAGGACCGCCCCGGGGATGTTCCCGATGCCGCCGAGCACGGCCGCGGTGAACGCGTAGAGGCCGGTCTGGAACCCCATCTGGTAGCTGACGCTGTTGACCGTCAGCCCGTAGACGACGGCGGCCACGCCCGCGAGCGCGCCGCCGATGGCGAACGTCGCGGCGATGACGCGGTCGACGTTGATGCCCATCAGTTGGGCCGCGGTCGGGTTCTGAGCGGTCGCCCGCATCGCCTTGCCGAGCGGGGTGTAGTTGACGAACAGCGTCAGCGCGACCATCACCGGGACGGTGACCGCGAATACCAGCACGTGCTGGTACGTCAGGTGAACCGCGGCCCCGGGGGTGAGGTCGGTCTTGGAGATCAGTTCGGGGAAGTTCTTGTCGTAGGTGCCCATCCAGAACACGCCGGCGTTCATGAAGATGAAGCTGACGCCGATGGCCGACACCAGCGGGGCGAGCTTGGGCGCGTTCCGCAGCGGCTTGTAGATGACGCGGTCGACGGTCACGTTCAGGAGCGCGCAGAACAGCGCCGCGGCGACCAGCATGAGCAGGACGGTGGCGATCACGAACGCCACGCCCGACCCGGGTTCGGCCTCGCCCTTCGGGTTGGCCGCGCGGACCCAGATGGCGAGCTGGAGGGCGAAGAACGAGCCGAGCATGAACAGGTCGCCGTGGGCGAAGTTGATCAGCTCGATGATGCCGTAGACCATCGTGTAGCCGAGCGCGATGAGCGCGTACAACAGCCCGGTCACCAGCCCGATGAGCAGGTACTGGAGGAACTCCGGGCCGACGATGGCGACGAGAAATTCGGGCATGGGGTCCGCTGCGGTCTGTACGAGTCGGCGGGTCGTCAACAGCCGTGCGGCGTCATTGCGATGACGCCGCACGAGAGGGGAGGCACCGGTGTTACTTCGTCACGACCTTCTTGGGCGAGAACTTGCCGTCCTGGACGACGCTCACCGTCACCTGTCGGAGCGTGGTGTCGCCGTTGCGGTCGAAGCCCCAGCCCTTGTCGCCGCCGACCGCGCCGGCGGTGAAGTCCTTGGTCGCCAGCACCGCCTTCATGATCTCGGCCCGGTCCTTCTTGCCGACCTTCTTGATCGCTTCGAGGACGACCTTCGCGCACTCGTAGCCGTAGACGGCGAACGCCTCCGGGTCGTTCTTGTACTTCTCCCGGTACCGCTTGACGAACTCGGCCCCCTTGCCGGTCAGTTGCGACGGGTCCAACCCGACCACCGTCACGTACACGCGGCCGTTCAGATTGGCCGCCCCGGCGCTGTCGATGAACGCCTGCTCGTAGCACCCGTCCGGGGCGATCATCGGGCACGTCAGCCCGGCCTTCACCATGTCCTTGGCGATCTGCCCGCCCTTGCTCTGGGTGGTGCCGCCGAAGTACACCAGGTCCGGGGCCAGCCCCTTGATCTTGGCCATCAGCCCGCCGAACTCGATGGCCGACGTGTCGATCCCCTCGGCCCCGACCACCTGCAGGCCGATCTCCTCGGCCCGCTGCCGGAACATCTTGGCCAGCCCCTCGCCGTACAGCTCCTTGTCGTCAAGGATGTAGACCTTCTTGGCCTTCAGTTCCTCGACCGCGAAGTCGGCGGCGAGCGGCCCCTGGAGGTCGTCGGTGGTGCAGACGCGGCAGAAGGTGACCTTCTTGGACGGCCGGTACTTCTCCGGCTCGTCCGGGGCGACGCCCTTGATCTTCTTGGTCAGCCCCGGCCACGTCACCGCCGGCGAGATCTGCACGAGGCCCGCTTCGTTCAGCTCGGGCATCGAGATCTTGGCGGCGTTGGAGTTGTACGGCCCGATGTAGGCCATCACGTCCGGGTCGGCGATCGCCTTCTGGGCGTTGGCCTTCTCGGTCGGCCCGTCCCACGCGCCGGCGGCGGCGGTGGCGTCGTCCATGTCGGTGTACTCGATCTTGAACCGGCCGATCTTCGCGCCGTAGTCCTCGATCGCCATCTGGATGCCGTTGACGATGGTGTTCGTCTGGCCGCGGGCGCTGCCGGTGCGGGGCAGGCTGGACACGATGCGGATGGTCTCCTCCGGGCCGGACGGCTCGGTGCCACCGCCCTTGCCGTCGGGCGCGCCGCCCTTGTTGTCGCCCCCGCCGCCCCCGCCGCCGCACCCGGACAGCGCCAGCGCGCCCGCGCCGCCGGCCAGCAGGAATTTGCGACGGTCCACGTTACGGCTGTCCACGGCGAACCTCCGGGCGAGTCGGTGTGTCTTGGTGTATCGGCGTTGAGCCAGAATGTAGCCGCCCGCGCGGCCGGCGTCCAGTTTATGCTACTTGGTCCCGAGCGCCCGCACGGCCCGGAACTTCCCCTTCTCCACGGTCGCCACCGTCAGCGGCTGCTGGGTGCTGTCTCCGTTGGCGTCGAAGCTCCACTTGCCCAGCAACCCCTTGTCGAAGTCCTTCGTGCCCGCGACCGCGGCGCGGACCGCCTCGCGGTCCTTCTTGCCGGCCGCCCGCAGCGCGGCCAGCACCACCGCGGTCGCCTCGTAGGCGTACAGCGTGTGCGCGGTCGCGTTGCGCTTGTACTTCTCCTTGTACCGCGTGACGAACTCGGCCGCCTTGCCCTCCAGCCGCGACAGGTCGAGCCCCGGCTTCGTCACGAACACCTTGAGCACGTCCAAATTGTCGGCCCCGACCGCGTCGATGAACCCCTGGTCGTAGCACCCGTCGGGCAGCACCAGCGGGCACTCGAGCTTGCCGAGCAGGGCGTCCTTCGCCAACTGCACCGCCCCGGTCTTGGTGGTCCCGCCGAAGTACAGCACGTCCGGCCCCTTCGCCCGGATCGCCTGCACCACCTTCGACAGGTCGCGGGACAGCGGGTCGATGCTGTCGTGGGCCAGCACCTTCAGCTTCAGCGCCTCGCAGTGCCGGCGGAACCCGAGCGACACCCCCAGGCCGTACAGTTCCTTGTCGTCCAGAACGTAAACGCTCTTGGCCTTCAACTCCTCGGCGACGAACTCGGCGGTCAGCGGCCCCTGGCTGGCGTCGTGCGGGCACACCCGGCACAGGGTGATCTTCTTCGACGGCCGGTAGCACAGCGGCTCGTCCGGGTCGGACGTCGGCGACACCCGCGTCAGCCCGGGCAGCGACGCGGACGGCGTCAGTTGCACCAGCCCGCCCATATTCAGCAGCGGGGCCGACACCCGCGCCGACCCGCTGTGGTACGGCCCGATCACCGCCATCACGTCCGCGTCCGCGAGCGCCTTCTCGACGTTCGCCTTGACCGCCCGCTCGTCCCAGCCGCCCAACCGCGGGTGCGATTCGTCCCAGTCGAGGTGCTGCACCGCGAACGGCGTGTCCTTCTCGAAGTCCGCGATCGCCATCTGAATGGCGTTGGCGAACTGGTCCGTCTGCCACTGGATGTCGCCGGCCCGCGGGAAGGTGGAGACGAGCTTCACCTTCTCCTTCGGCTGCCGGCCCGCGACCGCCGGGGCCGCGAGGGCAGCACCGGCGAGGGAGAGGAACGAGCGGCGGTCCATTGCAGCCTTTCTCCCTCTCCCCTTGTGGGAGAGGGTGGCGGCGCTTCGCCGGGTGAAGGGGCGCTGGCCTCCGCGGTTCCACGAAGCCCAACGAACTCGGTTCGCTACCCCTCACCCGGCGGCGAAGCGCCGCCACCCTCTCCCGCAAGGGGAGAGGGCAAGAAATCAGTCGGGCGCGTCGATCACGAACGTCACCGGGCCGTCGTTGATCAGTTCCACCTTCATATCGGCCCCAAACCGGCCGGTCGCCACCGGAACGCCCAACATCTTCAGCGCCGCGACGAACCCCTCGTACAGCGGTTCGGCGACGGCCGGCGGGGCGGCCCCGGTGAAGCTCGGCCGCCGGCCCTTCAGACAGTCGCCGTACAGCGTGAACTGGCTCACCACCAGGATGGAGCCGCTCACGTCCTGCACGGACAGGTTCATCTTGCCGTCGGCGTCGTCGAACGCGCGGAGGTTGGCGACCTTGTCGGCCAGCCATTCTACCTGCCGGGCGGTGTCTGCGGGCGCGACCCCGAGCAGCACCAGCCACCCGCGCTCGACCGCGCCGACCGTTTCGCCCTCGACGGCGACGGACGCTCGCAAGACGCGCTGAATGACGGCACGCATGAGACTGCCGGGTTGCGGCGGGAGAGGTGAGCTTGGGTAGAAGTTATGAACCTTGCCGGGGAAGTTCCAGGTTCCACGTTCCAGGTTCCAGGTCGAGGACGCAAGAACCGCCGCCGCTCGCGTCCTCACCCTGAAACCTGGAACGTGGAACCGGGAACTTCGCTTGCGGGGTCGGGGGAGTCACGCTATACCCCGCGGGCGACCAGAGTTACTCACACCACGCAGACGAGCGGAAGGAATCGCCATGTCGAAGCGCGCCGAGGGGAATGACGAGTCGATCGACCAGTCGCAGGAAGTCGCGGCGCTGGAAACCGTCCGGTCGGCGGCCGAGTCGGCCGGCAAGGCGGAGCCCGAGCCGAAGAAGACGGGCGAGGAGCACATCTCCGTCTTCTGGCGCGTGTTCGGCGGTACCATCCTGAGCATCGTGGCCCTGGTCGCGATCACCCTGTTCAACAACATGTCCGCGAGCATCACCGACCTGCGGAACGAGTTGAGCCGCGAGCGCGAGGCGCGGGCCGAACTGGTCAAGAAGGACGAGTTCAACAGCCGCAACACCGCGATGTACGAGCGGATCCGCGGGGTGGACGCGGTGAAGGCCGAGATGGAGGGGCTGAAGGAGAAGGTGCGGACCAACACCGACTCGACCGCGGCCGCCAAGAAGGACGCCGGCGACGCGGTGGCCGCCGCCCAGAAGGAACTCACCGCCCTCAACGACCTGATGAAGAAGGACGCGGCGGCGCTGGAACTGCTCAAGGAGCGGGTGGTCGGGCTGGAGGCGGTCAAGAAGGACGTCGCCGGGCTGGACAGCCTCAAGGAGAAGGTCGCGACCGTCTACGCGGACCTCAAGGCGCTCCGCACCGAGCTGTCGAAGGTGAGCGGCGACATCGAGCGGAACAAGACGTCCGACCTGGAGCGCAAGGCGTTCCGCGACCTCCAGGCGAGGCAGGTGGACGACGCGCTGAAGGAGCTTCAGAAGGGGCTTCAGGACTGCCGCGAGAAGCTGGCCCGGCTGGAGGGTGCGAAGCCAGTCGAAAAGAAGGAATAGTGTGAGTGCGAGTGTGCGGTGTGAGGCAAGAGACAAAGGCAGTGTGAAGAAGCGGGAAAGACAGAGGAGACGGGGCTGTATTTCGGCTCCGGCCTTTTGTCTTTCCTCGCACTCACACTCGCACCCACACTCTGCTACAATGCCTGTTATGGAACGGCTCAACAAGTTTCTGGCGCACGCGGGCGTGGGGTCGCGGCGCTACTGCGACAAGCTCATCGCCTCCGGGCGCGTCAAGGTGGACGGCGTCAAGGTCACGGAGTTGGGCCTCAAGATCGACCCGCAGCGGCACCAAGTCGCGGTTGACGACCAGGCCGTGAAGGCCGAAAAGCTCGTGTACTGGGCGGTCAACAAGCCGGTCGGGCACCTGTGTACCAACCACGACCCGGCCGGGCGGCCGCGGGCCGTCGATCTGCTCCCACATGTCGAACAGCGGGTGTACACGGTTGGCCGATTGGACGAGGCCAGCGACGGCCTGTTGATCATGACCAACGACGGCGACCTCGCGATGGGGCTGACGCACCCGCGGTACGGGGTGCCGAAGACCTATTACGCGCTGGTCGCCGGCAAGCCGACGCCCGAAGACCTCGCCAAGCTGACCGAGGGCATCTGGCTGAGCGACGGCAAGGTGAAGGCCAAGAGCGCCAAGCGGATCAAGGCGCAGGGCGAGGGCACCTGGGTCCGCGTGGTGCTGACCGAGGGCAAGAACCGCGAGATCCGCCGCATGCTGGCCAAGCTCGGGCACAAGGTGATGCGGCTGAAGCGGCTCGCCATCGGCCCGGTCAAACTGGACAAGCTGCCGAAGGGCAAGGCCCGGCGGCTCAGCGAGGACGAAATCAAGGCGCTGAAGGCGTTCGTGACGAAGGCGCGGGAGAAGATCGCCGCGGTGCGGCAGAAGGCCGCAGATATTGGCCACAAAAAAGCACAAACGGCACAAAAAGAAGACAAAAACCAAGATTGAGTTCGAAACAATCCTGCTGCCTTTGTCTTTGGTTCTCTTTCGTGCCTCTTATGCTTCTTTGTGGCCATTCTCTTTATGTTCCACCGCACCGCCCGCGTCCGCGAACACGTCCGCCTGGCCGACCGCACCTATCGCGTGCGGCTCGACTGCCCCGAGATCGCCGCGGCGGTCCGCCCGGGGCAGTTCGTCATGCTCCGGCTGCCTAACACCACCGACCCGCTGCTCGGGCGGCCGTTCGCCCTCTACGACACCGTACTCGAAAGCGGCAAGCCGGTCGCCATCGACGTCGTGTATCTGGTCGTCGGCAAGATGACGTCGCGGTTGACGGAAGTGGCCGTCGGCGAATCACTTCAAGTGTGGGGGCCGCTGGGCAAGCCGTTCCTCGACGTCGGCACGCCGGACCGCGTCACGCTGGTGGCCGGCGGGATCGGGCAGACGCCGTTCCTGGCCTACGCGCGCGAGTTGCTCGGCGCCCGCGGGTTCGGCGGCGACGCGCCCCGCGCCCGCACCAAGCACGTGTCCCTTTACTACGGGGTGCGGACGGCCGCCCTCGCGGCCGGGGTGGACGACTTCCGCGACGCCGGGGTCGAGGTGCATCTCGCGTCCGACGACGGCAGCGTCGGCACGAAGGGCTTCGTCACGCAACTGCTCGAATCGCACGGGAAGGTCGGCCCGCTGGTCGGGTGCGGCCCGGAACCGATGCTGCACGCGCTCGCGAAGCTGGCCGCGAAGTGGGACGTGCCGTGTCAGGTGTCGCTGGAGACCCCGATGGCGTGCGGGGTGGGTGTGTGCTTCAGTTGCGTGGCGCTGGTGAAGACACCCGAGGGAAATGACTACAAGCGGGTGTGCGTGGACGGCCCGTGCTTCGACGCGGCGAAACTGGTGTGGGAGTAGTTGGTAGTTCGTGGTTGGTAGTTGGTAGTAAAGGCAGAAGGCCAGAACCGATGGTGGCTCCGGCCTTCTGCCTTTACTACCAACCACGAACTACCAACTACTGCGGAAATGACCACGCCCGGACGCGTCCTGCGCCGGGCGTGATCGCGGCGCGGCGTCCTGCCCGCCGCTCGACCGAGTCCGTTCGCTATCGGTCCGCGTTGCGCAGCGCCAGCCGCGCCAGGTGCGGCCGGGGGAACGACGCGACGTCGTGCCGCACCGTTCCGCCTCCAAAGCCCCTCCCGGCCGGCGACGGGTCCGTGTCATCGACCACGCGGAGGAAGGGGAGCGTCGCACGGTCGCCTTCCGTGGCGAAAGGCGCATCCTGCGCGTCCCGTGCGTTCTCCCGTCGCGCCCGCCGCTGACCGGCGCGGGCCGACTCGAACTTCACCAGCTCCCACAGCGCCGCCAGGTCGCCGCTCGCGGGCCGGGCGAACCGCGCCGCGGCCACCACCCGCCGCGCGTCGGCCACGCACCCGACCTCCAGCAACCCGCGGACCGCGACCCGGACCGCCGGGCCGTTCGTGAGGTCCGCGGCGGCGAGCATCGCGCGGCGGCCGCGCTTCACCTTGCCGCAGCGGGCCGCGGCGCGGCCGAAGTGGGCGCGGTACAGCGGGTTCGCGGCGTCGAACACGCTGGCCCGCTTGAAGCACACCGCGGCGCGGCGGTCGCACCCGCTCGGGTCGTCCTCCCACGCGCGGCCGAACAGGAACCAGCCTTCCGCGTGGTCGCCCTGCAACCGCACCGCGGCCGACAGGTGCCTGCGGGCGGTGGCGTACCGGCCGAGGCGGAAGGCCAGCTCGCCGGCGAACCGGTGCCACTCGGCGGCCCGCGCCGCCGGCACGTCCGGGCGGGCGAGCAGCAGCGACAACTGCTTCAGGGCGCCGGCCGCGTGGCCGCGCGCCGCGGACTGACTGACCGAGGCCCAGCCGGCGTCGAGTAGCGTGAGCGTCCTGCTCATGTCACTGCCTCCTGGCAGTCCCGGAGGGTGGCGCCTCCGGGCGTGGTTGGGGCGACGCATTCGCCGCGAGTGGTGGGAAGATATACCGGTCGTGACGTGCTGTGCAAGTACGAAATCGTATGCCGTTCGCGAATAAAAAAACGCTGAGAAAAACTGGAGATGAAGGCTTGACGCGGGGCCGCGGCGATGGGTTCAAGTTGCCCCGCGCCGCCCGCCGATACGGCACCAACCGGGCGACCGGTTTCGGCGGTCGTCGGCCGCAATTCCCGCCCAACTTGACACGAGGAGCGGTGCCGTGGACTGGTCACTGTTCGGCATGGACCGGCCGCCGTTCCGTTCGGCGGTCGAGCCGGCCGCGTACTTCCCCGCGGCGTCGCACGAGCTGGCGCTCAACGCCCTCGCGTCGGCGTTCGCCCGCCGCGAGCCGGTGGTGCTCATCGACGGGCCGACCGGCCTGGGTAAGTCGATCATTACCCGCAAGTGGCTCGACGACCTCCTGCCCGAGGTGCCGCGGGCCTTCCTGCCCAACGCCCGCGCCGACCGCCCGGCCGACCTCCTGCAGGCGATCCTGTTCGACCTCGGCAAGCCGTATGAAGGGTTGGGCGAGCAAGAGTTGCGGCTGTCGCTGACCGGGCACCTGCTCGACGCCGCGGCCGGCGGCTTCCCCACCGTACTGGTGATCGACGAGGCCCAGCACCTGAGCCTGTCGGCGCTGGAGGAGTTGCGGCTCCTGGGCAACCTGGAGTCGCGCAGCGGGCCGGTGTGCTTCGCGGTGCTGGTCGCGCAGCCGTCGCTGCGGGCGGCGTTCCGGCGGCCGAGTTACGAGCTGCTCGCCGACCGCGTGGCCGTCCGCGCCGCCGTCGGCCCGCTGTCGGCCGAGGAGTCGGCGGCGTACCTGCGGCACCGCGTCCGGGCGGCCGGCGGCGAGCCGCACCGGGTGCTCGACTCGGAGGCGATCGCGCTTTTGGCGGCGGTGTGCGGCGGGTCGCCGCGGACGCTCAACCGCGCCGCCGGGCTGGCGTTCGAACTCGGCATGGACGCCGGGGCGGAGATGGTCGATGCCGAGGCGGCGCTGGAGGCGCTGGCCCGGCTGGGGCTGACCCCGCCGGGCGAGGACGAGCCGCCTGAGGCGGTTCTGCTCCCGCTGCCGACCGCCGACCGTCCGGGAAAGGCGAAACCGGCGGAAGGGAATGAGCGCGCCGCCGCCCGCGGGCCGAAAGAGAAGGCGTCCCGCAAGCGCCCGGCGTAGCGGAAGCCGCGGGCGGCTTCACGCGTTCGGCGCGAGTGGCCTAACCACCCAGACGACTGACCAGAGGCACGGAATGAGCCGGGTGTTCAGCGCGATGACCGGGACGGGCGCGGCGCGGGCGGTGGTGGCCGAGGAGCCGCGCGAGGAGTTCTTCGTGGCGGACCACGAGGACGCGCCGTTCGTCGAAGTCGGCGGCCCGGCCGGGCCGGTGTTCTCGGCCGCCCCGAGCAAGGTCGAGCGGCCGAAGCCGGTCGAGCCGCGGCCGTTCCCGCGCATCGCCCCGGTGCCCGCCGCGGCTCCTGTGGCGGTCGCGCCGCCCGTCGTGGAAGCCCCGGCCGCGTCGTACCTGTCGGTGCGGTTCCACGGCGTCGTGCCGCGTGCCCCCGGCCGCCCGGCCGACGGCCCGGACGCGGCGCTGGTCGCGCTGCACCACCCGGACCACCCGGTCAGCGGCGAGTACCGCACGCTGCGCGACGAGATCGCCAACCAACTGCCGCGGGCGGCGTCGCGGCTGGTGATGTTCACGGCCGCGCTGCCGGAGGCCGGCACCACGACGGTGCTGCTCAACCTCGCGGCGACACTGGCCCGCGACGGCCAGCGGGTGCTGGCGGTGGACGCCAACGTCACCCGCGCCGGCGTCGCGTCGAAGCTGGCGCTGCGGCCGGCGCCGGGGCTGACGGAGGTGCTGGGCCACCACCTGCCGCTGCCGTGGGCGCTGCAGCCGACGGCGCTGCCGAGCCTCCAGGCGTTGGCCGCGGGCGCGGCGGCCGACCTGCCCGACCCGGACGCGGCCGGTGCCGCGATCGGCCGCGAGTTGCCGCGGCTGGCCGGGCAGTTGCGGCAGTGGTTCGACTGGGTGCTGATCGACGCCGGCGTGTGGGGCGTGATGCCGGAGCGGGACGCGACGTGCTCGGCGGCCGACGCGGTGTACCTGGTGGCCCGCGACGGCGACACCGAGCGCCCGGAGTTCACCGGGCTGCGGACGTGGGTGAAGCAGCTCGGCGGCCCGCTCCGCGGGTACGTCACCACGCGGGCCTGACGGCGTTACCCGACGGCCGGCGCCTCCGGCACCGCGAGCTTGCCGTAATACGCCGCGACCGCGGCTTCCTCCAGCAGAGCCGCAGCCGGCCGGCCGCGGCTCTGCTGAAACACGAGGTTCTGCAAGTCCTCGGGCACCGTCGCGCGGACGTACTCGGCGAACTCCCGGCGTCCGGTCGGCGCGGCCGCCCGCACCGCTTCCGAGTACGCGTTGACCCGCGCCGCGAGGTCGGCCAGCCGCGACAGGTGCGCTTCCGCTACCGCCCGCGTGTCCGGCGGCAGCAGGTCGAGCGTCCAGCGGCGGCGGTCGGCGTCCAGCGCGGTGTACTCGCGCACGAACCGGTCGGTGCGCAGTTCGTTCACGATTCGCAGTACTTCCTTGTAGCCGGCGTACTTCAGCTTGAACAACTTGCCGTCGCGCGCCGAGCGGATCACGAACCCCTCGTCGTGCAGGTGCGGGGCGGCCTCATCGACGTGCCGGAACACGTCGGCCAGCCCGCCGGCGAACACCCGCGGGTGGCTCAGCCCGACCCGCCGCGCCTCCGCCACCACCGCCGAGTACGGCAGCAGCTCGTTGGTCAGCCGGCACCGCATCGCGGTCAGCACGAGGTCTTCGCGGGCGCCGTAATCGACCACGCCCAGCCCGTGCGGGTACCGGTTCTCCGGGTAGATCACCTCGAACACGTGGAAGTACCGCCCGGTGTCGAGCTTATCGACCGGCAGGCGCTGTGCGATCGCGGCGGCGCGCTCGGTCTGCGGGGTGTCGAAGTTCCCCTTGCAGCAGAACTGCCGCGCCCCGCCGTGCTCGACCAGCGACACCATCGACCCATCGACCTTCTCGACCACCTCCACGGGCAGGTCCGGGGGCAGCGCCTCGCGGGTCAGTTCCGGCCCCTCGCCGAACCGGAAGAACTTGTCCAGCGGGAACTGCACGCACCGCTCCCGTGCCATGTCGATGACGACCCCGCGGCACTGCCGGGCGTACAGGTTCCAGTCGTCGATCGCCAGCGCGTTGCCGTACATCAGCAGGTTCAACTCGCCCTTCTGCCGGACGTACACGCCGCGGACCTTCGCCAGCAGTTCGTCGCGGGCGTCGTTGAGCGGCGCGAGCGACCCCGGGCGGCGGTCGATGAGCGGCGCGAGCCGCGGGTAGCGGTCGCGGACACCACCCTTCGTGTACAGTTCGACCCCGTCGATCAGCGCGTTCGTCTGCCCGAGTTGGAACGCGACCGCCTTGGCCGCGTCCGGCGGCAGGTCGAGGGCCGCGAAGTCGATGCGGGCGAGCGCTTCCAGCCGCCGTTCGAGGTTGAGCGACCGCAGCGCCGCCTTGACCGGTTCGCGGTGCGCGGTGCGGGTCAGATGCGACAGCACCAGCCGAACAGCGCGCACGACCTTCAGCGGCGCGATCCGGGTGACCGCCCGCGCCACCGGGTTCGGGTGCTCCTGCGGGTGAAGCGCGTAGGTGGCGAGGAGGGCGTTGTTGGTCTCGTCCGGCAGCCCCTTGTACGTCTCGGCGACCACGCCCTCGCGAACGACGATCAGGTTGCGGTTGTCGTCCCCGGCCGAGCAGAATTGCTTGCACGCGACGTCGTCGGGCAGGCGGTCGGCGACGTACAGCGCGTCGGCGTCGAGCGAGTCGGGCGAGCCGAACCGCAGCCGCGGCAGCGGGCCGGCGGGGAATGCCTCCGCAGCCGGTTCGGGGGGCGAGTGGGCGTCGGGCATGGGATACCTGTCTTCGGGCGCGGCCGCGCGTCGGCCACCGCTCAACGGAGTTCGGCGGCGCGGGCCGGGTTCGCGCCCGGCCCGCCACGGCGGGAGTCAGTCGCCATGCAAGCGGCGAAGCCGGGGCGACAGCCGAAGGATCCACTGCACCCGCTCGAACTCGTCCAGCCAGTCCTGAACCTCGGCCTGCCGGACCGGGTCGGCGCCCTTCACGAACCCGGTCGCGCACCCCTCGCCGGTCGCCTGCGCGACGAGCTGGCGGTATCGAGCCAGCGTCCGCTCGCCGTACCGGGCGACCTCGTGCCCGTCTTCGGACAGGAACACCGCGACCGGCACGCGGTTGCCGCCGTTGATCTGGAGTTCTGCTTGAATGTCGGCATGGGCATCCCGGTCGAGGTAGTGGGTGCGGATGACCGGCGCGGCCTCGGCGAACCGCTCGAAGATGACGCACTGCGACGAGCAGTCGCCGCACCACGCCCCGGCCAGCACGAGCACGTTCGTCCGCCGGGTGAACGTGCCGAGCAACTCCTTCTGCGCGTCGGTGAGGGCCGTCTGCTCGGCGGCCGCCTGCCACCGGGCGCGGTGCGCGTCGGACCCGTACTTGGCGAGGAAGTCGGCCAGCGGCAGCCCGGCCTCGAACTTGGCGAACAGGTTCATGGCTACGATCTCACCCGCGGCGAAGTGTGTTCCGCCTCATTATACCCGCCCGGGTTGTGCGTTTAACGCGCGGAGTGCGCAGAGGTGGCCCCTCACCCGGCCGGCGGTTCGGCTCCGCCTTCCGACATCCGTTTCGCGGTCCGCGCCGGCCACCCTCTCCCCGCAGAGCCGGGGCGAGGGAATACACCGCGCGACCGCATCGCTGTTCGCGCCGAGTTGCGACGGAGACGCGGAGTGTCTTTCCCTCGCCCCGGCTCTGCGGGGAGAGGGTGGCCGGCGCGTGTCGCACACGACCGGAGTAGTTGGACGAATTCTCGCCGCCGGCCGGGTGAGGGGCGGCTCCGCCTACGTCGGCTGCGGGGTGACGGCCAGCGCGGTCCGCACCGCGGCCACCAGGTCCTGCGGCCGGTACGGCTTGCTCAGCAGCCCGGCCGCCCCTTCCACCTCGATCAGGTCTTCGGACGTGTAACCCGTCGAGAACAGGATCCGCGCCGCCGGGTTCCGCTCCACCATCGCCCGGAACGCGTCGCGGCCGTTCATCCGCGGCATCATCACGTCAAGGATCACCAAGTCGATGTCGCCGAACTGGCGGGCGTACACCTCGACCGCGTCGGCCCCGTCCTCGGCCGTCAGCACCCGGAACCCGGCCCGCGACAGCACCGCCCGGCCCAGGTCGCGGATCATCGGCTCGTCGTCCACCAGCAGCACCGTCAGCGGCTTGACCGGCCGCGGCATGTTGGCCAGGGTCGCGGTCAGCCCCAGCGGCAGCGGGGTCGGCGACTCGGACACCGCCGGGGTGTTCAACACCTCGGCCGCCGGCAGGTTCAGCTCGACCCGCGTCCCCGCGCCCGGCCGCGAGTGGATCTCGATCCACCCGTGGTGCTGCTTGACGATCCCCTGCACCATCGGCAGCCCCAGCCCGGTGCCCTTGCCCACACCCTTGGTGGTGAAGAACGGCTCGAACATGCGGGCCAGCACCTCGTCGGACATGCCCTCGCCGGTGTCGATCACCGACAGCCGCACGTACGCCCCGGGGGCGAGGTCGCCCCACCCCGGCGGGTACGGGTCGTCGGGGCCGCGGGCCACCGGCTCGGCCGTCAGGGTGAGCGTGCCGCCGCCCGGCATCGCGTCGCGGGCGTTCAGGCACAGGTTCAGCACCGCCTGGGCCAGCAACCCGGCGTCGGCGTGGACTGCCGGGCAGTTCGGATCGACGTGGACGTGCAGCCGGATCCGCGGGTCGAGGGTGCGGCGGAGCAGGGCGATCACCTCGTCCAGCGCGTCCCGCGGCTCGACCGGGGCGAACACCAGTTGGTTGCGGCGGGCGTACCCGAGCAGCTTGCGGGTCAGGTCGGCGGCCCGGTGCGCCGCCTGATCGACGGCGGCCAGCAGCGGCTTGTTCGGGTCGCCCTCGGGCAGCCGCACCAGCGACAGGTTGCCGATGACGACCGTCAGGATGTTGTTGAAGTCGTGCGCGATGCCGCCGGCCATCTGGCCGACCGCCTCCAGCTTGTGGACCTGCCGCAACTGGTCTTCGAGCTTCCGCCGCTCGGTCACATCGACCGACACGCCCAGCCCGTACTCGTACGCGCCCTCCGGGGTGCGGATGGCGGTGAACGACAGCTCCGCCCACACCGCCTCGCCGTCCGGGCGGACGTACCGCTTGGAGTAGTTGAACCGGGTGCGGCGGCCGGCCCGGACCTCGTCCCACAGCGGCAACTGCCCGGGCAGGTCGTCCGGGTGGGTGATGGCGTGCGGGGTGAGCCGCAGCACCTCGTCCACCGTCCGCCCGACCATCGCCGCGAACGCCGGGTTGCACGCCACGAACAGCCCGCTCGCGTCGGTCAGGGTGACGCCCGCCCCGGTACTCTCGAAGATGCCGCGGAACAGCCCCTCGCTGCGGCGCAGCTCGGCCTCGGCCCGGCGGCGGTCGGTCACGTCGTTGACCAGCGCCAGCTTGACCGCCCGCCCCTCCAGGTTGAGCCGGAACGACGACACGTCCACGTCGATCACCGCGCCGCTCTGGGTGACGTGCCGGCGGGCCGCCGGCGGCCCGTCGGGCAGCCCGCTGTCGTCGGGCGCGCCGAACCCTCCGGGCACGGCGTCGGCGCGGATGTCGGCCATCGACATCGCCTGCAACTGCTCCCGGGTCCAGCCGTACTTGCGGACCGCCGCCTCGTTCACCGACAGGATGCGCTGGGTGTCGGCGTCGTACACGAACACCGGGTGCGGGATCGCCCGGTACAGTTGCCGGTACCGCTCCTCGCTTCGGCGCAGCGCGCCCTCGGCGGCCTTCAGCGCCGAGATGTCCACCGCCACCGTGACGACCCCGCGGGCGCCGGCCGGCTCGCTGTCGATCCCGTCGGGCATCCACAGCGGCGACTTGGACGTCAGCCACGGCCGCCCGTCGCCGGCCGGGTAGTGGGTCTCGTACGCCATCGGCCGGCAGGTGGCGATCACCAGCCTGTCCCGCTCGGCGGTCCGCACCCCGTGCTCCGGGGTGGTCAGCTCGGCCGCCGTCCGGCCGACGGCCGCGCCCGGGGTGGTGCCGAGCAGCTCGGCCTGGAACTGGTTCATCACCAGGTACCGGCCGTCCCGGTCCTTGGCGCTGATCGGGCCGGGGAACGCGTCGATAATGGCCCGCAGCAACTGCCCGGTCTGCCGGGCGCGGCGCTCGGCCGACTTCCGCCGGTCGATGTCCCGCTGGATGAGCAGCCAGTGGGTGATGCGGCCGTCCTCGCGGACCGGGACGGCGCTCAGATCGACCCAGAACGGGACCCCGTCCTTGCGGTAGTTGCGGAGTTCGGCCCGGTGCGGCTGCCCGCCGTCCATCGCGGCGCGGAGCCGGCCGAGGGTGTCCGGGTCGGAGTCGGGGCCGCGCAGCGCGTACAGCGAGCGGCCGAGGATCTCGTCGCGGGCGTACCCGGTGAGCCGGCAGAACGCGTCGTTCACGTACAGCACCGGGCGGCCCGGGTTGCCCGGGGCGGCGTCCAGGATGGCGACCGCGTCGTGGGCGTGAACGACCGCCGATTCCAGGATCCGCATGCGGGCCGCAGAGCCGGGCGGGAGCGAGTCCGACACCGGCAGCGGCGGGAGTGGCGGGTGTGCCCGGTCGGCCCCAACCGGCGGGCGGCCCGACCGCGCCGCCCACCACCCGCACCCGGCCGCGGCCAGCGCCAGGGCAGCGGCCGTCCCGCCGGCGGCCGCCGGCGGCAGTGCGGCGGCCGCGTACGCGGTGCCGCCGGCCAGGGCGAGCGCCGCGGCGGCCGGGATCCACGGGAATCGGGGCGAGACATGTGCCACAGGAATCCAACACCGTTTCGGGCGCGGCCCCGCTCTGGGGGGCAAGACACGCCGTCTCTGTTTAAGTCCGTTACCGTACCATAAGTCGCGTCCGGGCCGGTTCCAAATGCCCGGCTGGGTAAAATGAACCGGTCGGGTGAGGTATGCCCACGAACTTTGCGCGCCGTACCGAAATGCTTCCCGGCCGCCGCGAAATTCACCGCCCAACGCGAATTCGATGCCGTTGTCCGGTCTCGCGCGATCGCGGTTCAACCTCTGGCCTTAACCCACTCCCGGCACACGCATGGGCTATCCCAACCTCGCCGCCGCGGTCCGCGACCTCGAACGCACCGGTCAACTGGTGCGGATCGAACAGGAGATCGACCCCCACCTGGAGGCCGCGGAAGTCCACCGCCGGGTGTACGCGGCCGGCGGGCCGGCGGTGCTGTTCGCGCGGGTGAAGGGCAGCCCGTTCCCGATGGTGTCGAACCTGTTCGGCACCCTCGACCGGGCCAAGTTCCTGTTCCGCGACGCGCTCGACGGCGTCCGCAAGCTGGTGGAGCTGAAGACCGACCCGGCCAACCTGCGGAAGCGGCCGTGGCGGTACTGGAATGTGCCCCTCCTGGCGTGGCGGCTGCGGCCGAAGTTCGTCCGCTCCGGGCCGATCCTGAAGCACACCACGACCCTGTCGCAACTTCCGCAATTGCAGTGCTGGCCGCAGGACGGCGGGCCGTTCGTGACGCTCCCGCAGGTGTACACCGAGCACCCGGACGCGCCCGGGTGGATGAAGTCGAACCTGGGCATGTACCGGGTGCAGTTCGGCGGCAACGAGTACGAGCGGGACCGCGAGGTCGGGCTGCACTACCAGATTCACCGCGGGATCGGGGTTCACCACGCGGCGGCCGGGCGGCGGGGTGAGCGGTTGCGGGTCAACGTGGTCGTCGGCGGCCCGCCGGCGCTGGCGGTGGCCGCGGTGATGCCGCTGCCGGAGGGGCTGCCGGAGCTAGCGTTTGCCGCTGCGCTGGGCGGGCGCCGCCTTCGGCTCTGTACACCCCCAGTGAGGAGTGAGGAGTCAGGAGTGAGGAGAGAAAACAGAGGTTCGTCTCCTCACTCCTCACTCCTCACTCCTCACTCCTCACTGCCCCTGCCGGCGGAGGCCGACTTCGTCATCAGCGGGTGGATCGACCCGACGCGGACCAAGCCGGAAGGGCCGTTCGGCGACCACCTCGGCTACTACAGCCTGACCCACGACTTCCCGGTGATGACCGTGGACGCGGTGTACCACCGCCCGGGCGCGATCTGGCCGTTCACCGTGGTCGGCCGCCCGCCGCAGGAGGACACCACCTTCGGGGAGTTGATCCACGAATTAACGGGGCCGGTCATCCCGACCGTGATCCCCGGGCTGCACGCGGTCCACGCGGTCGATGCCGCCGGCGTCCACCCGCTGTTGCTCGCGGTCGGCTCCGAGCGGTACGTCCCGTACGCGACCGAGCGCCGCCCGCAGGAGTTGCTGACGCTCGCCAACGCGGTGCTCGGGCAGGGGCAACTGTCGCTGGCGAAGTACCTGTTCATCGTGGCGAAGGAGGACTCGCCGGAGCTCAACATTCATGACATCGGGGCATTCTTCCATCACCTGTTGGAGCGGTTCGATCCGACGCGCGACCTGCACTTCCAGACGCAAACGACCATCGACACGCTCGACTACTCGGCCGGGATGGGGCTGAACGCCGGGTCGAAGCTGGTGATCGCGGCCGCCGGGCCGAAGCGACGCGACCTCGGCACCGCCGTTCCCGCCGACCTGAAGTTGCCCGACGGCTTCTCCGACCCGCAGGTGGCGCTACCGGGCGTGCTGGCGGTCCGCGGGCCGAAGTACGGCGGCGAGGAACTCGACGCCCATCCCGACGCCCTGCGCTTATGTTCTTCTCTCCTCACTCCTCACTCCTCACTCCTCACCTTCCCTCTGATCGTGGTGGTGGACGATTCGGAGTTTGTATCGCGGACGCTGAACAACTTCCTGTGGACGGTGTTCACGCGGTCGGACCCGGCGCGGGACGTGAGCGGGGTGGGGGCGTTCGTGCAGCGGAAGCACTGGGGGTGTCGCGGGCCGGTGGTGATCGACGCCCGGCTCAAGCCGCACATGCCGCCGCCGCTGGAGGTGCCGCCCGAAGTGGCGAAGAAGGTGGACGCGCTGTTCGCGCGGGGCGGCCCGCTCGCCGAGGTCGGCGGTGCGCCCGCGGCGAAGGGCCACGCCGCCCGGTGAGGCCGCCGGGCGCTACTTCGCCCCGCCGTACTTCGCGTGCCACGTGCCGAGCATCCGGCACAGGTCGGCGGTGCCCAACTCCTGGCCGATGTAGCCGTCGAAGTTCTCCGCCTTCGTGCCGGCGTCGAAGTCGGCGACGTACCGCACGATGGTCTTCAGCGGCATGTCGATGACGTCGCGGATCTGCTCCGGCGTCCGTCCCTGCCGGTGCAGGGCCAGCACGAGGTGCGGCTTGCCCTTCGAGATGCCCTTCGGGTCGGTCAGGAAGCGGTACGGGCGGGCCACGAACTTCGGCGCGTCCGGCTTGCCCTTCGCCTTCTTCAGCGACAGCCCCACCCGCGACGACGCCCACACGTCCGCCGCACGCGGCGTCTTCGCTTCAACGATGTGCAGCGGAGAGGTCGTGTCCCAGATCGACCGCTGATTGATGACGCCGTCGAGGGCCGCGACGTTCGCCGTCTTGGTCTGGGCGAGCAGGTGATCGACGGTCACGCACGGCCCGTCGAGGAACAGGGTGCCGTCGACCGCGGCGACGGTGCGGATGAGGATGCCGAAGTACGACGCGCCGTCGCCGAGGGCGAGGTCAAGCCCCTTGAACGAGCCGCCGCGGTACTCGCCGCGGGTGCGGTGAAAGTACCACTTGCCGTCTTCGAGCTGGACCGGGTCGCGGTGGGCGAACAGGTCCGGGTGGCCCCAGCCGGAGTAGTACATCTCGAGTTCGGCGAACCGGTACCGCGTGCCGGCGACGACGAAGTCGGCCTCGTTCATCAGCCGGCGGGCGAGGTCGGCGAACCACGGCCCGAAGTGCTCGTCGGCGGTGACGGTCGCGGGCTTGGCGCTCAGGTCCGAAAGCGGCATGGGGCGGCCTCTACGGGAGTTCCAGGTTCCACGTTCCAGGTTCCACGTTGAAGATCGCGCTAAACTGCCTTTGTCTTCAACCTGAAACGTGGAACCTGGAACGTGGAACTACACAAGTGGGTTGGTGCGATTCTACCCCGGCGGGCGGGTCGGCGGGAATGTCGGGAACTCGCCCGCGGCATACCGCTTCGCCATCTCTTGGTAGCGGGCGCTGATCATCCGCGTGCGGGCGATCTCGTCGGCCGTCGCGGCGCGCACCACGCGCCCGGGGACGCCCATCACCACCGACCGCGGCGGCACCACCAACCCCGGCGGCACGACGGCCCCGGCCGCGATCACGCTTTCCGCGCCGATGTCGGTGCCGGTCAGCAGTTTTGCGCCGATGCCGACGAGCGCGTGCTCCCCGACCCGCACCCCGTGCAGCACCGCCGCGTGCCCGACCACCACGCCCGCTTCCACCACCAGCGGGAACCCGAAGTCGCAGTGGACGATCGCCCCGTCTTGCAGGTTCACGTTCTCGCACAGGGTGATCGGCGCGACGTCGCCGCGGACCACCGCCCCGTACCAGATGTTGACGCCGGCCGCGACGGTCACGTCGCCGGTCACGACCGCGGTCGAAGCGAGGAACAGCATGGGGAAAAGTGCTGAGTGCTGAGTGCTGAGTGCTGAGTCGGACAGCAATCAGCGGACGGACCACAGTTCTGTATCCTACTCAGCACTCAGCACTCAGCACTCAGCACTTTTCCCCATGCACGTCGTCGTCTTCCCGTTCGACCTGTTCGGCAGCGGCGGCACCGGGGCCGGGGCGCGGCTCCTGGCCGACGCCGTCCACGAAATCCTCGACGACACCGAGCGCGAGACCCGCCCGGTGCGCGCCGACGCCCTCCGCGGCAACGTCCGCGTCACGGAAGTCGAGTTCGAGACGCTCGACCAGGTGAAGGACTGGCGGGCGCGGGGCCGGAAGGTCGCCCGCGCCGCGCTCAAGGGCCGCGAGTTCGTCGTCTGGCTCGGCGGGAACCATCTTTCCGTATTGCCACTCCTCGAAGAACTCGGCGGCAACACACTCGTCATCCAGTTCGACGCCCACCTGGACGTGTACGCCTTCCACGACGTGACCGCGGAGCTGTCGCACGGCAACTTCCTGACGCGGTTCGACGGGCCGCGGCCGCGACTCGTCAGCGTCGGCCACCGCGACCTGTTCGTGACCGACGCGGAAGCGGCGGAGACGTTCGAGAAGGTGTACCCGGCGTGGCGGGTGGCGGCCGACGCCGGCGGGGTGGCGGCCGAACTCCGCGCGCTCGCCGGCGCGGCGAAGAAGGTGTGGATCGACATCGACTGCGACGCGTTCGACCCGTCGGCGCTGCCGGCGGTGGCCGAACCGCTGCCGTTCGGGCTGCTGCCGCCGACGTTCCTGGCGCTGTTCGAGGCGGTGTGGGGGCCGAACGTGGCCGGGCTGTCGGTGAGCGAGTTCGACCCCGGCCGCGACGCCCGCGACGCCGGCCTGAACCTGCTCGGCTGGCTGGTCGAGTACGTGATGCTGAAGGCCGCCGGGCGCTGAAAGCGCGGGCAGAGTCGTAGTGGGCCGGGGCGGTCCGCGGCCTTTCGGTTCTGGCACCCGGGTGCCGGCCGAGTTCGGGCGCCCGGCGCCTCGGCCGCCGGACTTGCGGCGATTCCGGGTTTCGGCCTGCTCGCCCGGAAGTCGGTACTATGCTACTACCGTTCGTGCCGCCCCGGGACTCGCCCCCATGACCGCGCCACCCGAACTCGCCCCCGGCCGCCTCGTCGGCCGCGGGCCGCAACTGTTCGTCGCCGGGTTGGGCGTCGTGCTGGCCGTGCTGGTTTGGGTGTTCGGGGTGCGCGACGACTTCCGCCCGCTGCGCGCCGGCGTCGTACTGGCCGGGGCCGCCGCGCTGGCCGGCTACTTCGACCTGCTCCGTACCCGGCAGCGGGAGGTGGAGCGGCTGGTCGTGGACCGCACCCGGCAACTGGCCGCGGCCAACGCCGCGCTCGAGGCCGGGCGGGCGCGGCTGCACCGGCAGGTCGAGGTGCTCGGCCGGATGGCCGACGACGCCGGCCGGGCCGCCACCGACCGCGACGCGGTGCTGCGTCACGTCACAGGTCAGATCGCGCTGACGCTGGAAGTGGCCCGGGTCGGGGTGTGGCGGTTCACCGCCGACCGCTCGGCCGTCCGCTGCGTGGCGCAGTACGACGTGCGGCAGAACATTTCGCCCGGAACCGAACTCCGGGTCGCCGACTTCCCCGCCTACTTCGCCGCCCTCGCCGACTCGCGGCTGATCGCCGCCGCCGACGCCCGGGCCGACCCGCGGACGCGGGAGTTCGCCGGCCCTTACCTGACCCCGCTCGGCGTCGGCGCGATGCTCGCCGCGCCGCTGCTGGTGGCCGGGGCGTGCGCCGGGGTGCTGTGCTGCGAGCACGCCGGCCCGCCGCGGGCGTGGCAGCCCGACGAGGAGGCGTTCGCGCTGGCGGCCGCCAACCTGGTGTCGCTGCTCATCGAGGGGGACGAGCGGCGGGCCGCCGAGGGGCGGTTCCGCACGCTGGTCGAGAACGCGTTCGACGGGGTGACGTGCTACGACCGCGCCGGCCGGATCACCTACGTCAGCCCGAGCAACGAGCGGACCGACGGGCGGACGCCGGCCGAGACGGTCGGCACCGACGGGCTCGAGCTGATCCACCCGGACGACCGCCCGACCGCCCGGGCGGCGCTCGCCGGCCTGGTCGCCCGCCCCGGCGAGCCGGTCGCCGCCGAGATGCGCACCACCCACAAGAACGGCGGGCCGATGTGGGTCGAAGGGACGGCCCGGTTCGTGCCCGACCTGGACGGCGGGACTGTCGTCCTGAACTGGCGGGAGGTGACCGACCGCAAGCGGGCCGAGCAGGCGGTGCGGCGGAGCGAGGAGCGGTTCCGGCTGGTGTGGGAGACGGTCGCCGACGGGATGCGGCTGACCGACGAGCGGGGCACCATCCTCCAGGTGAACCCGGCGCTGTGCCGGCTGGTCGGGCTGCCGGCCGAGTCGCTGGTCGGCAGCCCGATGTCGGTCATGTACCTGCCCGAGGCCGCGGCCCGCAACATGGCCCGGCACGGCGACCGGTTCCGCGGCGGCGACTACTTCACCGCCCGCGAGATCGACGTCACCCTGTGGAACGGCCGCCGGGCGTGGTTCGAGGTCACCCACCGCCCGCTCCCGCCGACCGCCGACCAGCCGCAACTGCTGCTCACCATCTACCGCGACGTGACCGCCCGCAAGCGGCAGGCGCTGCTGGTCGAGCAGACGCACCGGGCCGCCCGGGTCGGCGGGTGGGAGCTGGACTTCGCCACCGACCGGCTCACCTGGACCGACGAGACGTACCGCATCCACGAGGTGACGCCGGGCGAGTACACGCCGACGACGGCGACGGCGATCGACTTCTACGTCCCGGAGGCGCGGCCGCAGGTGGCCGCGGCGCTCGCCCGCGCCCGCGCGCGGGGCGAGCCGTGGGAGTTCGAGCTGGAGCTGATCACCGCCAGGGGCAACCGGGTGTGGGCGCACGCGGTCGGCGAGGTCGAGACGCAGGCCGGGCGGGCGGTCCGCGCGTTCGGGTCGTTCCAGGACATCACCGCCCGCAAGCGGGCCGAGGAGCACCTGCGGCAGACCGCCGCGCAGCTCCGCGCGGCGCTCGCGCTGGGCCGCATGGGCACCTTCCGCTGGGACCGGGCGAGCGGGGTCGTCGCCTGGTCGCCGGAACTGCACGCCATCTACGGCGTGCCGGCGGACGCCCCCGTCACCTTCGACGTGTACGCGTCCCGGATCCACCCGGACGACCGGCCGCGGGTGCTGGACACGATCGGCCGGACGGTCGCCGACGGCGGCGGGTTCGCCCACCAGTACCGGGCGGCCCGGCCGGACGGCACGACGCGGTGGGTGATGGCCCGGGCCGAGTGCGCCCGCGGCCCGGACGGCGCGGTGACCGGGCTGGCCGGGGTGTGCCAGGACATCACCGAGCAGAAGGAGGCCGAGGCGGCGATCCGGCGGCTGAACGAGGAACTGGAGAGCCGCGTCGCGGCCCGGACGGCCGAGCTCGAGAAGGTGAGCGCGTTCCGCGAGGCGATCATCCGCACCGCGGCCGAGGGCATCAGCGTGTGCGAGGCCACCGCCGAGCCGCCGCACGTCCGGTTCTCGGTGTGGAACGAGCGGATGACCGAGATCACCGGGTACACGATGGACGAGATCAACCGGCTCGGCTGGTACCAGACCATGTACCCCGACCCGGACGTCCGCGACCGCGCCGCCGCCCGGATGACGCGGATGCGGACCGGCGACGACCTGGTGGCCGAGGAGTGGACCGTCACCCACAAGAGCGGCACCCCGCGGACGTTCGCCATCTCGACCTCGCGGGTCGAGGTGGACGGCCGCCCGTCGGTGGTCGCGCTGATGGCCGACGTGACCGCGCGGACGCGGGCCGAGGAGGAGCGGGCGCGGAACGTCAACCTGCTCCGCGCGATCACCGACGGCACCCAGGACGCGGTGTTCGTCAAGGATCTGGACGGCCGGTACCTGTTCATCAACCCGGCCGGGGCGGTGTACCTGGGCCACCCGCCGGCCGAGGTGATCGGCCGGACCGACGCCGAACTGGTCCCGCAGGCGGCCGCCGAGTTCACCACCAACGACCGCGACGCGGCCGCCGCCGGCGAGACCCGCACCTACGAGGAGACGCTGACGGCCGGCGGGGAGACGGTCACCTTCTGGGTGACCAAGGGGCCGTACCGCGACGGCGGCGGGCGGCTCATCGGCTCGTTCGGGGTGTCGCGGAACATCACCGAGCGGAAGCGGTTCGAGGAGCGGCTGCGGCGGAGCGAGGAGCGGTACCGGGCGTTCGTCGCCCACAGCACCGAGGGCATCTGGCGGTTCGAGGTCGAGCCGCCGATCCCGGCCGACCTGCCGGCCGACGAGCAGGCGGAACTGTTCGTCGACCGGGCGGCGCTGGCCGAGTGCAACGCGGCGATGGCCCGGATGTACGGGTTCGACGCCCCGGCCGCGCTGCTCGGCCGCCGGTACCGCGACTTCTTCGCCCCGCTCACCGACGCGGCGGTCGAGTCGATCCGGCAGTTCGTCCGCGGCGGCTACCGGGCGAGCGACTCGGAGTCCCGGGAGCCGGACCGCGACGGCCGCGAGCGGGTGTTCCTGAACAACGCCGTCGGGGTGGTCGAGGGCGGCCGGCTGGTCCGGGTGTGGGGCACCCAGCGGGACGTGACCGAGCGGACGTATGCCGAGGAGGCGCTGCGGGCGTCGCTGCGGGAGAAGGAGACGCTGCTGCGGGAGGTCCACCACCGGGTCAAGAACAACCTGCAGATCGTGTCCAGCCTGCTGTACTTCCAGCGGCAGAAGATGCCCGACGGGCCGGGGGCGGCGGTGATGGGCGAGTGCCGCGACCGGCTGCGGTCGATGGTGCTCATCCACCAGCGGCTGTACCAGGCCGACGACCTGTCGCGGGTGGACCTGGCCGAGTACGTTCGCACCCTGGTAAACGAGTTGCAGGCGTCCTATGCTGCCCTGTGCCCGCGGGTGGCGGTGCGGGTGGACGCCGAGCGGCTGCGGTTCCCGTCGGAGACGGCCCTGCCGGTCGGGATGCTGGTGTGCGAGCTGGTGACCAACGCGTTCAAGTACGCCTTCCCGGGCGGGCGGGCGGGATCGCTGGCGGTGTCGCTGGCCCGCGCCGCCGGCGGGCGGGTGCTGCTGGCCGTCGCCGACGACGGGGTGGGGCTGCCGCCCGGCTTCGCCCCCGGCCGGGACGGCGGGTTCGGGTGGCAACTGATCGCCGGCCTCGCCCTCCAACTCGGGGCCGAACTGGTCGTCGGCCCGCCGCCCGGCACCCGCGTCGAAGTCGCCATCCCCGACCCCGACACCCCCGAACGCGGCGCCGACGCCGAACGAGTGACGGAGCGATGAGCCAGCCGCCCAGCGTGTTCATTGTCGAGGACGAGGCGCTGATCGCGATGGAGCTGCGCGACCGGCTGACCCGGCTGGGGTACGCGGTCGCCGGGGTCGCCGCCCGCGGCGAGGCGGCTGCCGACGCCATCCCGGCGGCCGCGCCCGACGTGGTGCTGATGGACGTCTCGCTGGCCGGCAAGATCGACGGCATCGAGGCCGCCCGCCGGGTCCGCGACCGGCTCGACGTGCCGGTCGTGTTCCTGACCGCGTTCTCCGACCCCGAGCTGCTCCGCCGGGCGTCGGAGGTCGGCCCCTACGGCTACCTGGTCAAGCCGTTCGAGGAGCGGGAGCTGCACGCCACCCTCCAGATGGCCCTGGACAAGCACCGGATGGAGCGGGCGCTGCGGGCCGCCAGCCGGCAGTTGGAGGAGCAGGCGCAGACGTTCCAGGACCTGTTCGAGTTCGCCCCGGACGCGCTGGTGCTGGTGGATTGCGCCGGCGTGGTGCGGCGGGCGAACCGGCAGGCCGAGCAGACGTTCGGGTGGTCCCGCGGTGAGTTGCTCGGTCAACCGGTGGAGGTGTTGCTCGTCCCGGAGGACCGGGCGGCGCACGTGGCCAAGCGGCAGGAGTACACCCGGGGGCCGGCGGTCCCGCGGCCGATGGGCCAGGAGCGGACGAACCTGCGAGCGGCGCGCAAGGACGGGGCGGTGTTCCCGGTGGAGGTCAGCCTGGCGCCGCTGCGCGTCGGCGGCGAGCTGATGATCGCCGCCGCGATCCGGGACGCGACCGCCCGGCGGCGGATGGAGCAGCAGCTCGCCCGGGCGCAGCGGCTGGAGGCGGTCGGCGCGCTGGCCGGCGGGATCGCCCACGACCTGAACAACGCACTCACCCCGGTGGTGATGGCGCTCGGGCAGTTGCGGGCCGACCGCCCGGACGCGGCCGACCTGCTCGACGTGCTCGACGCCGGCGCGACCCGGGCGGTCGGGATGGTGCGGCAACTGCTCACCTTCGCCAAGGGGAAGGCCGAGGGGCCGTCGGCCGCGGTCGCGCTCGCCCCGATGGCGCGCGAGGTCGAGCGGATCGTGCGGTCCACGTTCCCCAAGTCGGTCCGGTTCCGCGCCGACGTACCCCCGGACCTGCCGCCGGTCGCGGCCGACCCGACGCAGCTCCACCAGATCCTGCTCAACCTGTGCGTGAACGCGCGGGACGCGATGCCCGCCGGCGGCACCCTCACCCTGGCGGCGCGGGCGGCCGACCTGACCGCGGCCGAGGCGGCGGCGCTGGGCGAGCCGGACGCGCGGCCGGGCCGGTACGTGGTGGCGTGCGTGACCGACACCGGCGAGGGGATCGCGCCGGACGTGCTCGACCACATCTTCGAGCCGTTCTTCACGACCAAGGGGCCGGAGCAGGGGACCGGGCTGGGCCTGTTCACGGTGCTCGGGGCGGCGAAGCGGCACGGCGGGTTCGTGCGGGTGCGGTCGCGGGTCGGGGCCGGGACGGAGTTCGCGGTGTACCTGCCCGCCGGCACCGCCGCGGCCCCGGCCCCGCCGCCCGAGCCGCCCGGGGCGCGCGGCCGCGGCGAACTGGTGCTGGTGGTGGACGACGACGACGGGGTGCGGTCCACCCTGCGCGCGGTCCTGTCGGCGCTGGGGTTCCGGGTGGTGATGGCCGACGGCGGGGCGGCGGCGCTGGCCCTGGCCGACGAGCGGCGCGACGAGGTGGCCGCGGTGATCACCGACCTGCACATGCCCGGGATGAGCGGGCTGGAGCTGGCCGGCGAACTCCGCCGGCGGTGGCCGGCCCTGCCGGTGCTCGCGGTCAGCGGGCTGCTGGGCGACGCGGAGGCGGCGCGGCTGCGCGCCGTCGGCGTCGAGGTGCTGCTGAGCAAGCCGTTCTCGCAGGAGCAGTTGCTGACGGCGGTGCAGACGGCCCTCCGCGCCCGCGTCAGGCCGGGGGCGTGAACGTCAGCGCGGCCGCGTCGGCCACCTGCGGGCTGGGGTCGGCCCGATACCGCCGCAGCCGCTGGCGGCGGGCGGGCGTCCAGCCCCGCTCGGTCGCGACCCGCACCAAGGCCCCCAGCGCCAGCCACCGCGCCGCGGCGTCGGCCGAGGCCGCCCACACCGCCTCGGCCCGCTCCAGCTCCTCCGCCGACCCGGTCAGGGCGCCCAGCGCCGCGGTCTGCGTCGCCGCGTGCCAGCGGGGCGTGCCGACGAGGTTCAGCACCCACCGCGCGAACGCCTCGGCGTCGAACCGCGCCGCGGCCAGCCGGATGTGCAGTGCCGTCACCGCCGGGTCGGCCGCGACGGCCGCCTGCACCGCCGACCGCACCTCGACCAGGCGCGAGCCGAGCTTGGCGGTGGCAGTTGCGAAGTCGTTGACCGCGCCGACCAACTCGCGGCGCCGCTGCAGCAGTCGTGTGAACGCCGCGGCGAACGCGGGCGCGTCGGCGTCGGTCGCGCCGCCCAGCGCCGCGCTCAGCCCGGCCGTGCGCTCGTCCGGGATGACCGACGCGAGCTTGTCGAGTGTTGCCACGAGCAGCGCCCGACTCGGGTCCGGCACCGGCTGCGCGGCGAGCCTCCCGAGCACCGCCACGCGAACCGTCGGCTCCGGGTAGTCGAGCAACGTCCGCATCATCGCCGCGACGCGCTCGCGTGCCTCGTCGGACGTGCGCCCGACCTGAATGCGGGCCAGCCCGATCACCACGCCCGGGTCCGGCGAGTTCACCGACGCGTCGAGGATCGCCCACGCCTCCGGCCGGTCGAGGTGGTCCCACAGGGCGCGGAGCAGCGCGCCGCGGACGTCGCGGTGCAGGTCGCGGGCGTGCAACTCGCCGAACCACGCGAGCGCCGCGGTTCCGCCGAACTCGCCGGCCAGCCGCACCGCCTCCTTCGCCACCGTCACCTTCGCGAGTGGCACGCCGCGCATGACGTCGAGCACGCGGGCCGGCGGGAGGTCGTTGAGCGCCTGCCGCAGCGCGTACACCGCCCACCGGGCGCGGGCGTCGGCCAGCGCGTCGAGCAGTTCGGGGATGCCCTGTCGGGCGTCGAGCCGGCCGAGCGCGCGGACCGCCGTCTCCTGCACCGCCGGGCGGGCGTCGCGGGCCAGCTTCACCAGCCGCTCCGGCCCGACCGCGGGCAGCGCCGGGAGCCGCCGCACCGCGAACAGCACGTCCCACGTCACCTGCGTGTCGCCCTCGTCCGCCGGCGGCCGCGCCACCTCGGCCAGCGACGCGGCGAAGGTTTCCTGCTGCGAGTCCGTCCAGCGGACGAACCCGGTGGCGAGCGGCAGCACCCGGCGGACCATCGTGCTGCTGAACCGGCCCACATACGCCCGCTGTCCGAGGAACGGGGTGAGCAGGTGCTGCCGCCGGGTGTGCAGGAAGTTCATCACCGGCGGCTGGAGAATCCAGCTCTCGTCGGCCGCCAGCGCCGCGGTGATGACCCGCTCGCGCTCGGCCGGGACGTGCTCCGCGATCAGCGCCAGCGCGCCCGCGGCGGTGTGGTCCCGCGCGGTGCCGAAGATGACGCGCTCCAGCAGCGCGACGAGTGCCGGCCAGTCGGACAGCCGCCCGCGGACGGACGACGCGAGCGCCACGATGCGGTCTTCTCGGTCGCGGGTGTTCCACGCCTCAAGAATCGGTGCCAGCGCCGCGTCGATGCGCCGCATGTCCGCGGCGCGGAGCGGGCCGCCCCACAGCCCCGGCCAGCCGCGCTCGCGGGTGATCTCGACCAACCGCTCGAACGCCCACGCCGGCTGGAACGCCATCGCCCAACCGGCCAGACAGCCGAGCGCGGACACGCTGTCGCTCGACAGGTCGGCCGAGTCGAGCGCGTCGCGGATCACCCGCGTGAGCGCCGGCAGGTGCTCGGCCTTCCACCGGCCCGGCGGCATCGTCGCCACCGCCTTCAGGAACGCACACCGCACCGGGTCTTGCTCGTGCTTGCGGGCGACGAGCAGTTCGAGCAGGTCCGGCAGGCGCGAGCGGTCGAACCGGGCCGCGTCGCACAGCGCGACGAGCGCCGCGGCGCGGTTCTCGGCCTCCGGGTGCCCGAGCCACAGCTTCGACCCCGCGCGGGCCTCGTCCCACGGCAGGAGGCCGACATACGGCAACCGCTGGAGCGGCCGCGTCGCCAAAGCCGGCAAGGCGGCCACCCGCCGCGCCTCCTCGGCCCGCAGCGGCGCGGGCAGCATCCGCAGGATGGCGGTGTGGATCGTACCGTCGGCCGCAGTCCACGCGGGAGCGAGTTCGCGGTAGACGGCAACTCGATCGGCCGGGGCGAACCGGGCCAGCCAGCTCCCGGCGTACGGCAGCAGGTGAACGCCGTGTCGGTAGAGCGCGACGACCCGCGGCACGCCGAGCCGAACCGCGACGCTGCTGAAGTTCACCGCGGCGTGTTCGCTGGTGGCCAGCACGAGGTCCGCGAGCACGCCCGGCCGCCGCGCGACCAGCATCTGAAGCGGGATCGTGGCGAGCGGGACGTGCCGCCGCAGTGCCGCGACGACCGCCAGCGCCTCGTCGGGGTTGCGGGCGGACAGCCCAGCGACGACCGCTCGCGCGTAGCCGAAGAAGAGGCCGTCCGGTGCTGCCAGCGCGTCGAGCCGGGCAACAACTTCAGCCGCGGCCCGCGCCGGGTGGGACGCCGCGAGACGCCGCCAGAAGAACTCGCCGCCGCGCTCGGCCGCCCGCGCGAAATGGGCGTCGAGGACGGCCGCCGAGCAGAGCGGGAGTAGCGGCCACGCGACCGGATCGTCTTCGCCCGCGCGCCCGGCGACGAACCGGTCGATTACACCCTGCCGCGTCCGCCGCAATCGAGGGAGGAGCCGCGCCGCCCGCTTCGGCGGCAGCGCCCGCAGGGTAGTCAGAAGCGAATCGTCGTCGCCGACGTAGCACAGCGCCGACACCGCGACGCTCGAAATCACCCGCGACGGGTCGTTCGTGAGCGCGACGAGCGCGGCCGTGTCGCGGCTGCCGTGGCAGGCAAATGCGGCGAGAAGGCGCTGCGTGAACCCGCCTTCGGTGCGCCACACGGCGAGCATTTCCGCAGCCGCCGCGTCGGTCCGCGACTGCCGGCCGACCTCGACGGCCTTCCGCACCCGCGCCGCGAACGGCAGCACTTCCCACTCCGCCGGCAGTGCCTCGTTCGCCATCCGCTCGCCCTCCGCGTCTGCGCTTCAGATTACGGAAGCAGACGGGCGGGCGGCGTGTCAGGTTCGGGTCACGCGGGCGCGCTGTCGGGGCCGAAGAACATGCCGCACGACGCGGCCACGTCGAACCCGACCCGCGGGATGACGCCGACGCGGGCGTTCGGCAGCCGCTCGCGGTAGATCGCGGCGTTCCGCTGCACGACGTCCTCCGAAGGCTCGGTCCCGTGCCGCGCCGGGTCGTGCGGGTTGTACCGCACCACGTTGACGTGAACCATCAGCTTGCGTTCTTCGAGCGCGTCGCAGATCGCGTGGACGTCACCCTCCGCATCGTTCTCACCAACGATGTACGCGTGGTGGAGCGTCACAATCTTCTGGCTGCTCCGCTGCCACGACATGAGGCGGTCGAGCGCCACTTCGGCCGGAAACGCCTTCGGCAGCCAGCGGCGGCGGAACCGCTCGCTCATGCTGTAAATCGAGTAGTGGATTTCGGGGTGCTGGGCGACGAACACGTCTTCGAGCGGCCGCTCGCCGAACTCCTTCGGATAAATGGTCGAGATCAGGTGCCGCGGGCGCAGGCCCAGCCCAACGGCCAATTGCGACAGCTCCCCGAGCAGAGCGTCGGCTTCGTTCTGAATGACGCGGCTGGCGAGCGGCTCGCCGCGGGCCATGAAGTTGTAGTGGACCGTGCGCGCCGGCTCGTCCTGCCGCTTGTAGTAGTCGAGGACGGTCTTCGCCTGCGTTATCAGTTCGTCGAAGGTGGTGTCGCGGTGCTGCGTCTGCCCGGTGGCGGTGAGGTGGCACATCCGGCACGCCTGACTACACCCGGTCTGCGACGAAAGGTACACGACGAAGTAATCGGCGCAGCGGCGGACGTAGCGAGCCTCGACGCGGCCGACGTCGGCGGCGCGGTCCCAGTTGACGGAGGCGTCGTGCGCGCTTTTGTGTGCGGTGAACTCGGTGCTGGGGAAGAGCGACAACTGCATACCCACCTCCGCGACCTCACTTCCGCCATTGTCCGGTCGCGGCGGCCGGTTGCAAGCTCCGTAGGCGGCGGACCCACCCCCAACCCCCTCCCTGAAGGGAGGGGG
>JAESFG010000263.1_pt1 | contig 118340 bp, 106 predicted proteins | sample 9269371 | NCBI WGS metagenome assembly JAESFG01 (sample SAMN14506227, study PRJNA617093) | algae metagenome | isolation source: Aetokthonos hydrillicola CCALA 1050 (B3-Florida) and co-occurring... | place: USA: South Carolina | collected 2013-01-01
AAGCGATCGCATCCTACGACAAAGCTGTTGAAATTAAACCAGACTACCACCAAGCTTGGAACAACCGGGGGATTGCGCTGGGTGAGTTAAGACGCAACGAAGATGCGATCTCATCCTACGACAAAGCAGTTGAAATTAAACCGGATGACCACCAAGCTTGGAACAACCGGGGGATTGCGCTGGGTGAGTTAAGACGCTACGAAGATGCGATCTCATCCTACGACAAAGCAGTTGAAATTAAACCTGATTTCCACCTAGCTTGGTACAACAAAGCTTGCTATTATGCTTTGCAGGAAAATGTTGATTTGGCAGTTAAAAATTTGAAACAAGCCATCAGCTTGAATCCTGAATACCGAGAGATGGCAAAAAATAACTCAGATTTCAACAGCATTCGAGAAGATAAGCGGTTTCAAGTATTACTATTTTAGGGAGATCTACCCACGAAACTCAAAATGCTCTCAAAGTGAAAGGGGAGCATTCCAATTTGGCAAAAAAGAAGGTAGTGGGAGCATCTTGCTCCCTACCTGATATCTTGCACCCCAGATGAATCAGCCCGATATCCCGCCCAGAACTTAAGTTCCGGGCTAATAGCGCACATTCCATTTCAATGGACTGTAATCCTTGCTCAGTCCTCTAAAGAGGACTTTAGCTATCAGCCAGCGATTTAAATCGCTGGCTGGCTTACTGCTGCTCCTGAAGAAAAGATAATATAAAACTTGTCTCTGCTTTGTGAAGCAGGATTATGCATAAGTTTTTTAATTTCCATCCCGCTACTTTCAACCTAATATGGCTCAAAATTCTAGACTGGGTGCGTTCTCGCTAGCTACCGTCCTTGTCTCCGCTCATTATGGCTTGGGTTTCCTTTTGGGAACGGCGGAGAAATCGTTAACTGTAGGTTTTGCTAGCAGCCTTTATGCTGTCTGTCTAGCCTTGGGTACTATCGCTCTTGTAGGACTTGCAAAGTTTTATTGGACAAAACAAGAGCAAATCTGGACATTGCTAGGTTTGAGCTACGGTAGCGGAGTAAAAGTCCTAGTAGGGTTCATGTCTTGGTCATCACTTATTGGAATTGAAGCTGTCCAGATCATTTCTGGAGCCTTCATCCTTAAGGTTTTGGGAATACCTACCCTACAAAGTATGTTTGTTTTGACTATTTTGTTTATGCTTGTTTCCTTACTACCACTGGAGAAAGTTAGCTGGATATTTCGAGCATTGCTTGTTGTAAATTTCTTGGCTTTGGTGTATGGATTATGCATGTTGCACGGTTTACCTGATTATGTGCGATCGCCCATAGAGTTTACGAGTTCGCTGGAACAAGTGAGTTTACCTTCGACGATAGGTATAGCGCTATCAACAATCTTGCTGATTATATTAGATATGAGGTATCAGCAATTTATTGTTCAGGCAAAGGATGTACAGACTCTATATAAAGCCTGTGTGTTAGCCGCAATTGCGCTGTTTTTGCTCGCCTTTTTGCCTTCGTCAATTGTGATAGCTTCTCTCAAGGCGGGAATTTTGCCTCCTGATATTGATGGTAAGGAAACACTCCCGTTTATTTTGTCGTGGATTGGTGGGGGAACTGATAAACCTTTGGGTATTTTCCTGATCGGATCTTTATTACTTCCGGCGATAGGTGTAGGTAGCAGTATCTTGCGGGTGCAAAGCAAAACTATCTTAGATTTTAATATTTTGCCTGTATTCAAATTTAATCGATTTCTGGTTGTTGTTGTTAACGCCTCTTTGAGTTTAGTCGTTGCTTTAAAGGGGGGGACGATTATCACTCTAATTGTATTTTTTTATTCTGCATATGTTGGAGCGGTGTTTATTCCCTTTGTCGCGTATCTGATGGCTGAAACAGGAGGTTATACTTTCTCTGTGGCAAGTGTGAGGTCATCTTTAATTGTAGGCAGTGTAGCTGCTATGTCTTCACTGATTTTAACTCTCATCAATCCTAGTATTTCAATTTTTGGTAGTCCAGAGTTGAACATTTTGGGAATGGGTGTTTTGTTTGGGCTTTTGAGTTTATTGGTTGGTCAAGTGATAGAGAAATACTTGGTTGCATTTGACGCAAATAAAGAAGAAATTTAAGACAAAAAAACGGATTGAAGCCCAACGAAATTCTAAAAATGTTGGGTTTCGCTGACGCTCTACCCAACCTACATTAATCTAATTTTCAGGCTTATACCAATTCTCACCTAAATGAACTATGCCCTATTGTAAGGGCGCAATGCCTTGCGCCCCTACATCTGTGGTCTAATTACTTGAAAACTGCTGTAACTTAGGAATTCTGTACAAGAGGCGGGCTTATCTTGGAACTTCAATCCCCATATTCTTGATTCTGAATTCTGACTCCTTACTCCTGACTCCTTGTTTAATGATTTTGCTTGACAGGAATCTGAATTAAAAACTCTGTTCCTTCTTCTGGTGTTGAGTAACACGAGATTGATCCTTTGTGTTTTTCTGTAACTATTTGATGACAAATTGACATACCTAAACCCGTACCTTTGCCAATTGCTTTAGTAGTGAAGAAAGGATCAAAGATACGATTTTTTATTGCTTCTGGTATTCCACAACCGTTGTCGCGAATTTTGATTCTTACAATTTGTTCGGGCTGAAGAAATTCTGTAGTAATATAAATAGCACTTGGATTTTTTGTAATTTTTTCAAAAGTTCTTGTTTGATCACGTTCTTCTAGAGCATCAATTGCATTAACTAAAATATTCATAAATACCTGATTTAACTGTCCAGGATAGCACTCGACTAACGGTAGATTGCCGTAATTTAAAGATAGTTCAATAGCTGGGCGTTCAGCTTTTGCTTTAATACGGTTGTTAAGAATCATCAATGTACTATCAATACCTTCATGAATATCTGCGGCTTTAAATTCAGATTCGTCAAAGCGGGAGAAAGTTCTTAGAGATTTAACAATACCTTTAATGCGCTCTGTCCCTAAATTCATGGACTCTAGGAGCTTAATCAAGTCTTTTTGAAGAAACTCAAGGTCAAACTCTTCTATTGCCTCTTGGATTTCTACCACAGGATTAGGATAGTGTTGTTGGTACAATCCCAATATTGTTAGTAAATCTTGGGTATATTCGCTAGCGTAAACGAGATTACCATGAATAAAGTTGACGGGGTTGTTAATTTCATGGGCAATCCCTGCTATCATTTGGCCAAGTGACGACATTTTCTCATGCTGAATGAGTTGTGCTTGTGTGTGCTGCAATTCTTGTAAAGTCTTTTGAAGTTCTTGTGCTTGAACAGTAGCGGCTTCTGTTGCAGCACGACTTTGGCTGTACAATTGTGCTTGATCAATAGCGATCGCCAATTGATCTGCGACTCCTTGAATCAATTCCACCTCATTATCTGCCCAAACATGGCTTACCCTGCTATATTCACACAGAAGAACTCCTAGAGAACCTGAAAGAGTGCGAATTGCAACTACTAATAGAGATCTCAACCCTATATTAAGCAATAATTCCCGACCTTTAGTATCTAGTTGAGGATCTGTAGCAATATCATTTATCCTTAACAACTGATTTTCTTGGACTGCTTGATTCAACAAGTCAACATTTTCAAGAGGATAATACTCAAGGGGACTTAACAGATTAGGATTACAAGCTTCGTGACTCTGTTCAAACCAACTAAACTCACCCTCAGTACGATGCCAAAGGAACTGACACCGATCAAGTTGCAGCAATCCACGAACTTCAGCAACAGCTGTATGCAAAATCGTTTTCAGATCCAGAGAATTACGAATTTGGCTGGCTAAAAGAGTTTTAAGTTTGTTTTCCCACTCAGCCATATCTAGTAACTGAGCTTGAGACTGTCTTAACTCTGCCTTTGCTATCTCATTATGAAAACTTGCTCTTGCCAGTAGCCAGGAGACGATCGCAATGATTCCCACAAAACCCATATATAATAGTATCAGGTGACCTAAAAATCTATCGGAATTTGCTCTCAATATTTCTGGCGGCACTCGGGAAACTATCTTCCAATAGTAAGATTTGTAATCAAGCTTACCCTTACTAGGTGCAAAAGCTTTTGGTGATCCCTTACTAGATTTCTGTCCTTCTAAAAGTGGATAGATAGTCTTGAATGTAAATAATCCCTCAGCCGTTTGAAATTGTCCAGATTCTTTATGAGAAATCTGCTTCCATGCTTGTGTAAAAGTTTTGCTAAAGCTACGCTCTTGGCGTTCAGGAAACATAAATCCCCATTCCTCTTCTAATTTTGTTCCCTTCAACCAATACCCGTCTGCGTTCAGTAGCATCCCTTCACTCACCATAATAGGGCTTGAAGTTATTTGAGAAAAATTATCAAGTAATTTTCTACCAAAATAGTTTAAGATTACAATGCCTCGTTTTTGTCCATTTTTGTCGAATATAGGAGTCCCAAAGCGGATCATTGGTTTAAGCGGGACTTCAATCTTATCGTGTTCAATGTTCAAGTCTAGGGGAGATACAAAAACTTCTCCCTTATTCAATTGCAGAGTGTCTTTAAACCAGTAACGTTTGACTTTCATTTGCAATTGGTTTTGAGGTACTATAATTGGTTGTCCATTATTGAAGTTAATTCGGATAATTTCCTTACCTCTATAATCCAACAAGCGGATCTGGTCATAAAGTTTCTTATATTGAGAAAATAATAAAAATTCTTCAGTTATTAGCTGTTTTTTGTCATTGGCTCCATTTAGGATTTCCTTGAGTTCCGTTTGTTCAGACAAAACGAATAGATCCGACACAACAGAGCTAAAATCTCCTGCCATAACTTTAGCTTGTGTTTCTACCTTCCGAACTTCGTTGATTTTCAACGCGAATTTCTCAGTCTGGATTTGTCCATAGTAGATAACCCCTAAAACAGCACCAACTAAAGCTGAGAATGGTAAAAAAACTGTAAAAAATTTTTTTACTAAAATATGTTTGTACATATTTAGTGACATTTGATTAGCTGCTAATGATAAAAGTTTCAAATTTATAATTCCCGTGGATTTGAGGAATTGAACAGTTTATGATTCATGCAGGTTATAATACGCTATTGCTTATTAGGGAGTAATAGAGGTATTCCAGATGACGAAGCTGCGTGTAGGTTTGCTATTTGGTGGTTGTTCCGGAGAGCATGAGGTTTCAATAAGTTCTGCACAAGCGATCGCCCAAGCTTTGAGTGCAGGGAAAAATGCCGATAAATACGACACACTACCTTTCTATATTCAAAAAGACGGACGTACTTTAGCAGGGGAAATACCCCAAAAGATTTTAGGTTCTGGCATTCCTCTACTAACATCACCTGATGCAACTCCTGAAATTCAGCCACTCACATCTTACCTCCAAAGTTCTAGGGAATCCTCTTCTGGAATCAATCAAGTAGATGTTTGGTTCCCGATTCTCCATGGACCTAATGGAGAAGATGGTACAATTCAAGGCTTACTCACGTTGATGCAAGTCCCATTTGTGGGTTCTGGGGTTTTGGGCTCAGCAATGGGTATGGACAAAATTGCCATGAAAATGGCATTTGCTCAAGCTGGATTGCCGCAGGTAAAATACATCGCCGTGAACCGTTCCCAAATTTGGTCGAATCCTTGTGTTTTTCCTAAACTGTGTGATGAAATTGAAACAAACCTGGGTTATCCATGTTTTGTTAAGCCAGCTAATTTGGGTTCATCGGTGGGTATTGCTAAAGTGCGATCGCGCGACGAATTAGAAACAGCTTTAGATAATGCAGCGAGTTATGATCGCAGAATAGTTGTGGAAGCTGGAGTTGTAGCACGGGAATTAGAGTGTGCTGTGTTAGGAAACGATCAGCCGAAAGCGTCTGTTGTGGGTGAAATTACTTATGACAGCGATTTTTATGATTATGAAACCAAGTATACAGAAGGTAGAGCGGATTTAATCATTCCAGCCTCCGTGCCAGATCATATAAAACGTAACATTCAGGAAATGGCTTTGCAAGCTTTTACGGCTATAGACGCTGCGGGTTTAGCGAGAGTGGATTTCTTTTATGTGGAAGCAACAGGAGAAGTGTTGCTCAACGAAATTAACACCATACCCGGTTTTACTGCAACAAGTATGTATCCTCAACTCTGGGCGCATAGTGGAATCTCGTTTCCAGAACTTGTTGATCAGTTGATTCAGCTTGCAATAGAAAGACATTCAGCTTCTAGACTAACCCAGAAATAGCTCGGTGATGTAATATTAAAAACTGTGTATAGAAATATGATTAAGGGTACATGATCGTGACTGTTATAGTACAATTCAGTACTACAGGGGTACAAATCTGAAAAAATCATGGAAAATAATCAGACTGTACAGGAGCTCGATAAAGGAAAAACGCCAACATCACAGGTAGAAAACGGTACATCCAAACCGATAACCATCGGGGATGTTCTAATATATCTGCTGGGAAATTACCCATGGCTGTTTGTGATCGCCTTGTTGGGGGTTTTTATCGGTGTTGGTACGTTATCCTTTTACAGCTTGAGTAGTGTTGGTGTCGTAGAACAAACAAAGCTAGAAGAACAAGAACCTCTCGTAGCCGAAGTTGTCGAGCCAACAAACACACAACCCGACAACAGCAATCCAATATCTTTATGGGTGGTGGTGGCGATCGCCCTCAGTTGTGCAAGTGGATGTTTGATAATTTTACGATTCTTAAATCGACCAACCTCATCTCGGAAAGCACATAAACAGACAAATCGTTATCCAGTAAAGATCTCCCCCCATCCCCAAACTTTAGAATCACTTCCACCAGAAAATGCGCAAGTTCCTTTACCACTACAACCACAAGCGCCTGTTACAGCAACTTTGACAAAAACAAAGCCCTTAGTCAGGGTACTACCACCACAACCAAAACACCAAAAAGGGAAGCAATCTCTGGCAAATATTCTGGATATTCGTAAAGAAAATCCTTTGTCTGACATTTTACAAAAGAAGTGAGGAAGAAGAATTCAGAAATCAGAATCCAGGATTCAGAATCAATTAAGGTGTGTTAGGGGGTTCAACAAATGTGTCCAAACATTGATAGAGCCAGAATCGTAGGGTGAGTGATTGCGAAGCCGTAACGCACCTTGAATTTGTACTGACTTTCGGGCTGTTGGATCTTCCTGTTGGAGAGTATGAACGCAGACATCAGAAGAATAAAGATCGTTTTCTAACTTTATTTAACAGATTGGTAGAAATTACAAGCACCTGAGAGAATATGGTTCTGATAATGCATAAAAATATTGTCTCCAAAAACCAACCATAAAAATAACTCAGCAAGATTTTAGCCTGCGGTAAAATTGATGACTCAATTAAGTGAAACAGTTAAGGAATTAATTCCCAAAGCCAGAATAGTCAGCTTTGCTGAATACCCAAAAGCCACAATCCCAATCTTCCAAGCTGCTGATGATGCTTTTCGTTATCTCACCGATGAGGAATTACAGGAAATCGAAGCGCTCTCACCAAATACCTCAGAGTTTATTCCTGTAGCTAAATTCTTAGGCGATCATGTAGCTGAGATAGTTGAAGAAGCAAGATTGAAGATATTAGAGACTTATCCTGATATTATCAACCCAGGGGGAGGTCTTTTTCCCCCTGAGAGAGCAGGAGCTTGCTGGCGAGATCTATGGCATTTTTTACGCTGTATCACTTATGGAATTGCCGGTCACTGTGATAAGTATACCAGTTCTACAGGGCTGTACTATATGAATTTGTTGTATCAGGAATTACAAGTGCCCTTAGATGCAATGATTTTAGGATTAGAAACCATGAAGACTGCTAGCTTGAAACAGTGGAACTCGTCAAGTCAGCGAGAATACCTTGCTCCTTATTTTGACCATTTAATCACCCAACTGGCCAATTTCCAAGCAAAATGAATCAATCCTTAACTGAACAATTGATTTTAGCCTCCCTAAAAGGTAATGGTGATGAGGTAGATTCCTTAATAGCTCAAGGCGCAAACGTCAATGGACTGGGTAGAGCAAACACCACTGCTTTAATGGTAGCGACATCAGAAGGTTACCTTAACATCGTCAATACTTTACTGGCTCATGGTGCAGACGTCAATTTAAAGAATGATGCTAACTATACAGCCTTGATGTATGCTGCTGAATCAAATTATCGCGATATCACTGCTGTTTTAATTCCCCTAACTGCTGATATTAATAGCACAAATAACTATAGTGAGACGGTGTTGATGTCAATTGCTCGTAAAGGCTACACCGATCTTGTGCAGATCCTGATTGACCGAGGTATAAATGTGAATGCAGCTAACAATATAGGGGATACAGCCTTATATTTAGCAGCAGAAAATGGTCACCACGAAACTGTAGAAGTCTTAATTCGCAATGGGGCAAAGGTAAATACTGCTAACTTGGGCGGCTGGACTCCATTGATGAGCGCGGCATCTCGTGGTTATGCTTCTATAGTTGAAACTCTACTAGCGAATGGTGCTGATGTCAATGCAGAGAATTATTGGGGTAGCAATGCTTTAAAGGAAGCAAGAAAAGCAGTTTCCTCTGCAACCGTCGAATTACTTATTCGAGCTGGTGCCCAAGATTAACAGTAGTTGTGAAATGTTAAGTGCAGTTAGAATTTTGTAACTCTATCTAACTGCATTGTTATTCAAAAAGTCTTTTTCAGGAAAAAAAATATAGCAACTGGATCTGCGTTATATTAAATTCGTCAAATCTGCTATTTTAAGTTAAAACTTGATAGGAAGAAACGATTGTTTGCTTTTTATTCCTGAGGGTCACTATGAGACTATTAGTCACTAATTCCGATACCATATTTAGCAGCTTAATCACCTTAATTTGCTGGGTAACACAGGAGCTAAGGAAGCAATACAAATTTATCGACTCTTTTTTATGCTGTTTTAGTAAAACCGAAGTAAAATGTTGCCGCCAAAGGCTGAAAAAAAAATGCAATCTTGGATTCGTACTCGTCATTTAATTTGTTCAGGAAACTTTTTTATATTCGAGAGCGTAGAATCCACTACCATTGATAGATTTGCTGAATGTGTTACTGCTTTAGGCGGAACATTAATATCAGTTGAGCCAGTTAACAAAGTTTGGATAGGCGATCATCGCCAAGTGATCTTATATCAAGCAAAAGCAAGTTTACATACCCCCCATCACAATTTAAAACAGTATTGGATAAAACATGGTGCTTTTCACACCAAGTTTGATGAACGTTCTTACTGAAAATAAATATCCTATAGGGGTTAGGAGTGTTCTTAATTGAGTGCAATACATTTGTGAGGGAGTAGCCTACGGTTACTCCCTTAAACTTGGTTGTACTACCCAGCAATTTTGGCTTAGCGGAGTAGTACTGTATCGCATAGTTTATTTTTCGTCGAAGTGATGACGTCTCTACAGCAAATTTCTTTTCCGCGTTCCCTTAATTCTCAGTACAAAAGTCTATAGAGATGCGACAACCATAATTTTTATTTCTGATATTATGCAGCTTGTTTGATCAAATGTTTGAGCATATTATCCTTAACCATCATTTGTCGTAAAACTTCTACCAAAAATTCTTGAGCCTCTTCTTGACTTAGAGAGCGAACTTGATCTTTTAAAGCTTGTAGACGAAACTGTTGCTCTAGGGTGAGTTCCATTGAGAAATCCATGATTAACTCCTGCTGATTCGCGGAATCGATAAGTACAGATGAGAATGGGGTTTTTGTTAGTGGTAGTCTAGCATAAGGATGGACAAACTGTCAACTTTGTCAAGCGATGAGTAATCGTGGCAACAAAAGTTAACAATCGGCTTAATTAAGTATGTTCGACTTTTTGTTGAACGGTAATTATTAGCCGTTGTAAAGTTGTATATCAACGCTAAAAAGAGGTTTACTAAATTAGGACTTACGCATTGACAGAAATCATTACATATGCGGTAGGAATTAATAGCGCCTCAACGAAAAATTTGGCCAGAAATGAGGGTGTTTCCTTCCATTGTAAGGGCGCAAGCATGAGCGCCCCTACAGGTCTGAAACTACTATTATCCGTTAATACACATGATGTTCATTTTGTATAGTGCGTAAGTCCTATAAATTTACAAAAACTTAGCTATAATTCCCTATAATTCTTTAGTGTAGATAACTTGTTGCTGTGGAAGGTAGCAGAATTCGGGAAATTAATTGGTGTATCACCTTCTACCTCGAGACGCTCTTAAACTGAAGGTAAACTCACAATGGACGACGCAAATGTGAAGAAAAAATTAAATTAATTGCCAATGGCGATGCTCCTTGGAAATACCTAGAAATTTGTGTTATGGTTGCTTGAATAGAGAAATTTGAGTAGATTCAGTTATGTTTTCGCTCAAAAGAGAACTAAAATTGAATAACAAAGAAACTTCTCTTATGCGTGGTCTAGCTGGATTTAAGAGATTTGTCTATAATTATGGGCTAGAACTCCTAAAGGAAAGCTGGAAATTTACTGATATAACAGCTTCTGACACAAAAAGGATAGACACTATTAAAAAAGTGTTTACCCAAGTGACAATGAAAAAGCCAGAATTTAGCTGGACGTCAAAATATCCTTCTACAGTTTATCAGTCAGCTTTTCTAGATTTAAAGAAGGCTTTTTCAAGATGGAGGCAAGGATTATCAGAACTTCCTGTTAAAAAGACCAAGAAAAAAGGAGATTCTTTTACAGTCTATAAAACAGCAGGTGTCTACCCAGAAAAGGGGAAACCAGCATTACCATTTACTAATCGTGTTGTCATAAATTCAGGCAAGAAAATAAAATTACCTGGGTTATCACAAACACTAAGACTAAAGGAAAAGATACCATTTTTATGCAGTTCTCAGACTTTTACAGTATCTAGAACGGGTGAAAAATGGTTTGTATCTTTTACTTTAGATGCTGAAAAAGTACCGCCAATTACTCACGAGATAGAAAAAATTGGTGTTGACTTGGGTGTTAAAAGATTAGCAACATGTTCTGACGGTTCAACTTACGATATGCCAGATACTACTAAAAAGGCAAAAACCAAGCTAGGTAAACTCCAATGGCATAATCGTAGAAAAATTTTAGGGAATAAAACACTAAAAATCAAAGCATCTAAAAACGCTATTAAATTTTTTAAGGAACAATCTGAAATTCATAGGCGAATAGCCAACATCAGACAAGATACTACTCAAAAAATGACTTCAGAAATAAGCACAAAAGCTTATGTGATCAGGATTGAGGATTTAAATGTCAAAGGTATGTTAGCTAATCACAAACTAGCCTCTGCTATTTCAAATAATTGTTTCTATGAGATTCGTAGGCAATTGGTTTATAAGCAAGACCACTATGGAACTAAAGTTGAACTTGTTGATAGGTTTTATCCAAGTTCTAAGAAATGTTCTAAGTGTGGTCATCTACAGCCTATGAAGCTATCAGAGCGAATTTTTAATTGTGAAAGATGCGGTCATTCTCACGATAGGGATGAGAATGCTGCTGACAACTTAAAAGATGCACCAAATAAAGTAGTACGGTTGGCTAGATCGGAAAGTAAAGCCTGTGGATTGGAAGGAGCCGACTCCCCAAGTTGAAGCAGGAAATTAGCGCTCAACTTGGTTTAACCAAGTTTAGGTAAGTCTTTTATAGCAGAAAATAAGTAAAACATCATTCTCAAGAGTTATTAGTTAGGAGCGACAAGTCTGATGGACGCAATGGAATTTTTTCAGCTAAGTGCTGGTAGATGGCTTTCTTCTCGTACAACTCATCACTTAGCATTTAAACGTTCTGAAATGGGAGAGTCTGAGATAAATGTGGAAACCTTGAGTGCAGAGGATCCAGAATTAATTGCGCTGTGTGAGATGCACTCGATTGACCCTAGCTTAGCTGTTGGTGGATCTCGGGTGAATTGGCTAGGTACTATGGCTTGGGACAAAGAAGGTGATGAGAATCACGAAGGGAAAACAGTATTTGCGATTGTCCCTGATGCGGATAACCCAAGACAAGGTAAATTACTGAGAGAGAGAGGCTACGCAGAAATTATGCCTGTAGTCGGTCTTTTTTACCTGGACGATCAAGATGGACTAGTGCTAACGACTGAATATGAAACAATGAGTTCTATTGAGAGATTTTGGTTTGCCAGCCCAAACGTCCGATTACGCACCAGCACTGTAAAACGGTTTGGCGGCTTTAGCACAGCGTCATTTTGTACTGAAACTCGTGTAGGAGAAGATACACAAGAGGGAACTCACAACCAAGCGCAGGATGTTTCATCAACAACAGAGTTTTATTCTATTTTGGGTTGGTGAGTTATTCTACTCGTGGTGATGCATTTGCTCGTGGCTGCGAATATCTGCTGATGGTACAGCGGCTTGCTTTAGAACCAAAAATGGTGGATGTGATGGATAACCTGCGCGATCGCATTCCCATTTGTACATTCGTTGGCGAGAATATCCAGAAGATTAACAATCTTTTGAATACCCACTTGCAAGCCTGTCATGAATGCTTCCATCCCCAAGAGCGAAAGACAATGCAAATTTTTGCTGTTCCTCTAGCCCAACCCTTTGGGCTTGATGGTATATGCAACATTTTTACAACTCCAATCACGATTTTCGTTGACGTTGGTCGAGTTGTACCAGAAAATTGGTTGCACGTCGTCGCCCATGAATACGCCCATGCTCATTTGGGTGAGTCTGGGCATAGCCAGAGATTTGGGAGTGTTCTTTCTCATCTGTGTTTGGGACTAGGATTAGAGCCACCTTGTTGGGAGATAGGAAAGGAGGTTAGCTTGCGTAGTTGGCCTTATTGTGAATCGACCAAAGACCCCTTAGAATTTTGGTTAGGTTCACAAAGAGTTTGGGCGTAGACGATGCCACATAGAGTTACTTTTCGTTAAATTTCGTAAAATTCTATCAGAATCTTAGGATTCAGCTGGTGCTACTCCCTTAATATGTGATTTGAAGTTGTTAAATTTCATTAACATCGCGGAGGTTTAATAAATGTCACTTCCTCTGTTAACATACACGCCTTCTAGCAAAAATCAGCGTGTTGCTGGGTTTGAGGTAGCAGGTGATGAAAAGCCTTGGATTTATTCCACGGACAACCTGCTCTCATCTTCAGATCTGGATAATCTGATCGAAGCAGCATACCGTCAATTGTTCTTTCGTGCTTTTGAAGCAGATCGCGAACGCTTTCTTGAATCCCAACTCCGTAATGGACAAATTACAGTACGGGATTTTGTTCGTGGCTTAGTGCTTTCTAATACATTTAGAAAGAGCTTCTACGACCTCAACAATAACTATCGCTTTGTTGAGCAAGTCGTTGAGCGCGTGCTGGGGCGCGAAGTTTATAACGAGAGAGAAAAAATAGCTTGGTCCATTGTAGTTGCTACAAAAGGTATTGTAGGCTTCATTGATCAACTGCTCAATAGCGAAGAGTATCTAGACAATTTTGGATACAACACAGTTCCCTACCGTCGTCGTCGGGTATTACAAGGGCGCTCTCAAGGTGATTTGCCAACTGATATTAAATTGCCCCGCTACGAAGATTATTATCGCGCTAAGCTAGGCTTTCCACAAATCATTTGGCAGACACAAGTACGTAGATACGTTCCCCAAGACAAAAAGCCGAAGGCGGGCGATCCATCTTTGTTCTTGTCTATGGCACAAGGTATCGATCCTCAAGGTAACCCACCACAAAGGATTTCCCCATACAACATCGATATTGAACAATCTGTACCTTATCGTAAATTAGCAGGGATTAAGTAAAGCTTTTTAAGCCTACAGCTAGTAACTTTACTCGGAATTTAAAATTCAAAATTCAAAAAGTTTATTAATTGACTTTTTTGCTAATTTTGAATTATATCTTTATTTCCGCAACCCCTGTACTAGTTGAATGATTATTTGGCGCGCATAAATTTTGGGTGATGTAGAAGTTTTATTGGGATATGCCTAATAAAACAAACTCTATCCCATCTCTTATGCGCGCCTAGCTATTATTTATGCTCATCTACTTAACTAATTATTTTTAACCTGCCTGAGAGTATTTTCTAAAATTTGGGATGAAATTACCCCTGACATTGGCCGACCATTAAATAAGAAATAGGGCGTACTACTAATATTTAATTTCTCAGCTAAAGTAATATCTTTTTTGATAGCATCTTTGGCAGCATTACTCTTACGATCTTTATCAAATTTTTTTAAATCTAAATTAAGTTGCTGTGCTATTTTGACATATAAAGCATCTTCCAACTTATCTTGATTTTCAAACAAAGCTTTATGAAATTCCCAAAATTTTCCCTGTTTGCCAGCAGCCCAAGATGCTAATGCTGCTGGCATTGCTTCTTTATGAATATTTACTAATGGTAAGTGTTTATAAACAAAAGTAACTTCATTTCCATTCTTTTGCATAAATTTTGAAATATTGTTATGGGCTCTAGCACAAAAAGGGCATTGAAAGTCGGAAAATTCTACTAAAATTATTTTTTTATCTTGGGAACCTAATGTAGGTGAATCTCCTATAAAATCGACAGGATTTTTCATTAAATCATTACTAATATTTTCAATTGCTTGATTTTTAGCACGTTCTAATTTTAATTGATAATCTTTGACGGAATTTAAAATTAAATCTGGATGTTTTTGAATATTTATTGCAATCAAATATTCTAAATATTGATTGAATATATATAAATTTAATCCCGTAATCATTATTATAGAACCCATAAAAATTAACAACTTAACTGGCTTATTAATTATGAAATTCAAATTCATTGTGTTTTATTATGTATGTTTTACTATTATCGAAAAACCAGTAATTTCGTCTTTTTATTTTGAATACTTATCAAAGAAACTACTGGCTTTTACAATTTAATTTTAAATAAAAAACAAAATATTTAAAATTACTGACAACTTCCAACACCACTAGCAGCAATGCAAGTGTCATACATCTCAGCACACCTTGGAGTATTAAGACCACCACAACCCATGTAAGTACCCCAACATTGGTCTGCTACAATCCTGGCAGTAGAACATGTATCTAATTCGCTGCTATCAGGACTGAAATTAATTTTGCTGAGACAGTTTCCGTAATCACCAATCACTCGACTCCGGCAGTCTTCTATTTCTCTTGGAGTTGGGTTTGGGTCATTAGGGTTTTTCTTTTGCGCACATGAGTTAAATTGATTAACATATTTACTACCACAGCTACCCACTTGTTCAAACACGCTGGGTTCGCTTGGATTTCCTCCGGATGGAAGAGCTTGGCTATTTTTAACAATCAGAAACACAAAAAAAGGGGCAATTCCTAAAATTAGCAAACACGTCATCAATGAGTTACGCATGACATTTCTGACAAGGTATTGAATGCTAAAAGTCTCTCTTAAAGAACTGTCTATTTTCCATACCAAAATATGCTCAATATTTACTCATTTACTGCTCATCGCACCTCCTAAATACCTACAGATAAGTAGATGGACAAAAATATTTCCAGTCCGCCGCGAGCGTTCGCAAAGCGTCTCGAAGAGAAGCAAAGCAATCCTATCGTTTGCGTTCGCGTAAAGCCCTGCGGGCGTGCGTTGGCGCAGCCTCTCCGCCCTTGAGAAGCGTCTCCCTTAGAAGAAATCCCGCAATAGACGCTGAATTTCTATACTTTTGCAGAAATTGACCCAGAAATTAAATTCCTGGGCTAAGTATCAAAAAGTTGCAACTGGTGGTCTAGGGGTAGATCATCCTACAACAGCGAAGATCAGTGAAAATCTGAAATTATTGCGCGATAAATATGCTTAACTTTGTTCTTCCACCCCCGTTACTGCTTGTCACGTTTTAGTACCAGTGTTAGTCTATATACAAAACTTTACAGATTTATAGATTCGCGTATAAGCACTTACAAAGGTTTACAGACATTAATTATGTCTTTCAAATCCAGCTATTTCACAAGACAAAACTCTTTGAGGACATGGTGAACTTGATAAAAAGAGGTTCTTTGAACCCGATGACAATAACTAACAGCTTCCGCAGTGTACTAGGAATGTGGTATAAGCGTGTATTCACTCACTGGAGAGGAGATTTAGCAGGCGGGTTAACGGCGGCTGTTGTTGCGCTTCCTCTAGCCCTTGCATTTGCTGTAGCGAGCGGGGTTGATCCCAAAGCCGGACTCTACACTGCGATCGTGGCGGGAATTATAGCAGCGGTTTTTGGGGGTTCTCCGGTACAAATAACCGGTCCGACTGGGGCAATGGCAGTCATTCTGGTGGGAATTGTTGCGAAGTATGGAATTGAGAAAGTCTGGATCGCTGGAGTCATCGCTGGGATTATCCAGGTAGCCCTAGGTGTTGCCAAGTTGGGTAGACTTGTTAAATTCATCCCCTACCCAGTGACAGCAGGCTTTACCAACGGCATTGCTGTCATTATTTTTTGTGGACAATTGAACAATTTCTTTGGGCTGAAACTATCCAGAAGTGAACATTTCTTACCAGGATTGTGGCAAACTATAACCCATTTGGAACAACTCAATTGGGCAGCCGTTGTTTTAGCAACGATTGTGATTCTGACGCAACTTTTTTGGGTAAGGGTTACAAGGGTTGTGCCAGGTTCTCTGGTCGGACTGGTGCTGGCTACAGCGATCGCCTCCGTGTTTCATTTGCATGTTCCAACCATTGGTTCAATTCCTCAATCTTTACCTTTACCTCAATCGATTCCCCATTGGAATGATTTTGGGTTGATCCAAGAATTGATTAATCCAGCATTAGCCCTGGCAGCATTGGGTAGCATTGAATCTTTGCTGTCGGCAGTGGTAGCAGATGGCATGACGGTAAGTGAAAAACATAATAGCGATCGCGAATTGATTGGTCAGGGTTTAGCCAATATCGTAGTACCCTTCTTTGGTGGCATTCCAGCAACCGGGGCGATCGCACGCACAGCAGTGAATGTACGAGCCGGTGGTAGAACCAGGCTATCGGGTGTGATTCAAGGGGTTGCATTGGCAGCGATTGTTTTGACATTAGCACCATTAGCGGCTCAAATCCCATTAGCAGCACTGGCAGGCATTTTAATAGTGACGAGTGTACGGATGATTGAATGGGAAGCGATCGGTTTATTAGTGCGGGCGACCTATTCTGACTTTGCCGTAATGATTCTTACTTGGATGGTGACAATTTTCTTCGATTTGGTTCTCGCCGTCGAAGTGGGATTAATTGCAGCTGGGGCATTGTTCATCAAACGCATGAGTGAGCTGAGTTTGGCTAAGGTTCCTGAAACAGATGCGTTTCCACCAGGGATTCCACTAGAGCTAACAAAGGAAATTGCGGTGTATCGGGTTGATGGTCCTGTGTTCTTTGGCGCGGCTGAACGATTCGTCACCTTCCTGCGGGATGAGCCAGAAGTAAAGTATCTAATTCTGCGGATGCGCTTTGTTCCAAACATGGATACCACCGGATTAGTGGCGATGGAAGATATTTATCATGACTTAAAACGTCATGGTTGTCGCTTGATTTTGAGCGGATTACAGTCCGATGTTCAAAAGCTCCTAGAACGCACTGGTTTACTCGATAAAATTGGGCGAGAAAATTGTTTTGAAACGACGGATGCAGCAATTTATGCTCTCAATCCCAATTTAGAAGCATACCAACCTGGAGTGACTTCTAATTTGGGGTCAGAAGAACTAGTTGCTTAAGTTTGTTTAAGGGAGCAGTGCAATTTTGTGGGATGCCTAAAAATAGATGATAAAGGATTTATTCTGAATTCTGACTCCTGAATTCTGTTTCATAAAAATTCGATCCCACAAAACGGGGACTGCTCCCAACTGTAGCCTGCTAAAGGAAACATCAACTTAATATTTGGCAATTTCGATCAATAAACAATAATATTATTCGAGTCGAGGGAAACTGAGAAAACATAATATATAACCCCAAGTCCTAGAAGTACGACAGCAAGACTGGAGAGGATTACCCAGCGGTCTGCTGGTTCATAGGATTCTGTGTCTATATCACGACGAACAACACCATAGTGCTGAGTTGCAAATAACACTGTCAATAGACCAACTAACGAGAACGCTAAACCTAACTTCCAGCCCGCACCAGGAGATTCCGGGACAAGTGGGGGACGGAGAATACGAAGACGAACAATGAGAACACCGAACCCCATCAAAGAAATTCCACTTCTCATCCAAGCTAAATAGGTACGCTCATTTGCTAGATGTTCCCGCACTTTGTCGGAAGTACGTTTCTTTGAGTTAGAATTGTCGTCTAATTGCTGTATCTCTGTCTTCATAAACTTGAATTATAGCTACATTTAAATAGTACGGGAAGTACTGCTTATGTGCATCTTTCCAGTAGTTGACTTTTGATTTTGTTGAAGTATTGAAGAAAAGAAGAATCGATATTGTTTGGTCACTCAGTATTAAAACAAAAGTCCTTTATTTAGGTATTAAAACTGATAGAAATAATGTAATTTTGATGAGTATATTTTTAATTTTTGCGGGTTTATACTTAGGAGAAAATATACTTGAAAGGTTTGTAGTTGCATTTTAGTGCGCTAAAGCGCAACTACGAACCAATTTTGTGCCAACCTACTCAAGGCTGTACTAACCTGCAATTTTTGCTATTGCTTTATCAACAGCTTGCAATGCAGTATCAATTTCTTGTTCACTAACAATCAGTGGTGGTACAAATCGGACAACTTTTGGTCCGGCAGGAACAAGTAATAAACCGCTGTCCATCGCAGTTTTGACGACATCAGCAGCAGTTAGTTGTGGATCTGCGGCAAGTTCCATACCGTTGATTAAACCCCAGCCACGGACTTCAACGATTTGCTGCGGATATTTCTGTGCGATCGCGCGCAAACCATTTCGTAATTGTTCACCCCTTGCTTCAGCATTGTGCAAAAGATTTTCCTTTTCTATAGTTTGGCAAACTGTGAGTGCAGCTGCACAAGCAAAAGGATTCCCACCAAACGTGCTTGCGTGTTCCCCTGGCTGAAAAATATCACAGAATGATTTGCTCATCATTGCTCCTATAGGAATACCACCACCTAAGCCTTTGGCACTAGTGAAGATATCTGGCTCAACGCCTATATTTTCGTAACCCCATAATTTACCAGTGCGTCCCATCCCAACTTGTACTTCGTCAAAAATAAGCAGGATCCCGGTTTCATCACAAATTTGCCGCACTTTTTGGAAATAAGCAATGTCTCCCGGACGAACACCGCCTTCTCCTTGTAATGGCTCTAAAAGAATTGCTGCGACACGGTAATCACCTTCATCCAATTCGCTAATTGCTGCTTCAAGTGCCCTAACATCGTTGTAAGGTACGTGGTGAAACCCGGGTACTAAGGGATCAAAGTTCTTTTGATACTTCGGTTGACCTGTGGCAGTAATCGCTGCTAGAGTGCGACCGTGGAAACTAGCATGTGCTGTCAAGATGATTGGTTTGTCAATTTTTAGGACTGTGTGAGCATATTTCCGCGCCAGTTTAATAGCAGCTTCGTTTGCTTCCGCCCCGGAGTTACAGAAAAATGCTCTACTTGCACAGGAATGCTCTACTATCCATTTTGCTAACTCTCCCTGTTCGGGAATGTAGTATAAATTAGAAACGTGGTGCAATTTTTGAATTTGTCGTGTCACCGTTTCTACCAAAGCAGGGTGCGCATGTCCTAAAGTACAAGTGGCGATCCCAGCCACAAAGTCGAGATATTCTCGTCCCTGTGTGTCCCAAACGCGACATCCGGCTCCCCGTTCTAGGGCTAAAGGAAACCGCGAATAAGTGGACATGACAGTCTGATTAAAATCATCTGTATCAAAGGTGCTAGATGACACGGAACCTGACTGTGGATTTATTGTTGCTTGTTCAACCAGAGTTTGTTTGAGCACTGCCTAAATCCTCGAAATCTTTTATAGTAATAGTGATTTAATGCCTTTAAGCTAATTCTGACAAAAATCTTTGTAATAACCAATAGCGAAAATTTCTACCGAGGCTAAAACTTGGTTATTCTGAAACGACTAACAATCGTAAAGCACTGTGTACTCAAACCTTGAGCAAAAATATCGACGTATCCAAACAGAGTTAATGGCAGGAGCGATCGCTCTCGCCGGTGTCTTCCTGACTGGTACTTTATGGTATCACTTTGTAGAAGGCTGGCCTTTGGAAGACGCGACCTACATGACGGTAATTACGTTATCTACTGTAGGTTATGGGGAAATACGACCACTAGGAGTACGCGGAAGGTTATTTACCATCGCCCTGATTTTAATGGGTGTGATCACTATTGGTTACATTGTCAATAGGTTTACAGAAGCTGTAATTCAAGGTTACTTTCAAGAAGGAATTCGGTTACGACAACAGAGGCGGTTAATGGACTCTTTATCAAGGCATTATATCATCTGTGGATTTAGCCGGACTGGTCGTCAAATAGCCCAAGAATTTCGCGCAGAAGATGTTTCCTTTGTGGTGATTGATTCTGATATAGACTCTGTACGCAAAGCTCAAGTAGAAGGTTATACTGTATACCAGGGTGATGCCACATTAGATGAAACTCTTTTGACTGTTGGTGTTGAACGGGCAATTTGTATAGTTGCAGCTTTGCCTTCTGATGCAGAAAATCTATATACAGTACTATCAGCAAAAACACTAAATCCTGGCATACGAGCGATCGCACGAGCAAGCACAGAAGAAGCATTGCAAAAATTGCAGCGTGGTGGCGCAGACGCAGTCATTTCTCCTTACATTACAGGGGGTAAGCGAATGGCTGCCGCTGCCCTTAGACCTGAAGTCATGGACTTTGTAGATGGTATTATCTCAGGCACAGACCGACAGTTGTATATGGAAGAATTTTTGCTCGACCCTACTACTAGTCCTTTTGTGGGTCAAACCTTAAGGCAAGCAAAGCTACGTGCACAAACCGGTGCATTATTGCTTGCCATTCGTCGCACTAATGGAGAACTTATTGGTGGTCCTACTGCTGAGACGGTATTTATGCCAGGAGATACACTGATCGCTATGGGGACAGCAGAACAATTGCGTGCGCTTAACCAACTCTTGGGACCAATTGGTTCTCAGAAATTGCGGAGACCGAAGAATAAATAGGAGTCAGAAGTCAGAAGTCAATATGAAGGTGTATTCCGACGGGAGAAAGAAAAAAGGGGTTGTTAACTGGTTTAATTAGAGATTGCTGAATTCTAGCTTGAAAATAGGGAGCAGGGAAAAAAACTTGTTTTGTTCGGACTGACTTCCGAATTCTGAGTTCTGACTTCTTGTTAAGCAACTGGTTTAGCTAAAGCCAAGTCTAATGCGCGTTCAATATCATCTTCACCCATATATTCACCATTTTGAATTTCTAAAAGAATGAGTGGGATAAATCCGGGATTTTCGACGCTATGAAGCGTTGCAACAGGGACAAAAGCAGACTCATTGCGGTTAAGTAATCGTTCGTTACCGCCACATTTTACGTGTGCTGTTCCAGAAACTACAACCCAGTGTTCACTGCGGTGATAATGGATTTGAGGCTTGATACGATGTTTAGGCTTGATTTCAATACGGTTAATTCTATAAGTAGCACCTTCCTCAATAACTTCTACTTTACCCCAATACCTCATCCCTGAATGAGAAGAAGATTGATTTACACTTGATCGAGCATGATTCTCGTACTCAGTCATAACTAGTTTCTCAACTAGACAGCTATGACTATTATTTAGCAGTTTTAGGGAAAAGGGGGGAACAAAGCATGAATTTGTAATAAAATATCAATATATTTGATAGTTAATTCCGACAGCAATTAATTAATAGTTTGGGGTTCCCAACCATGAAGAGGAGCTATTATAGTTATAAACCATTCAATGATGATAGGGGAAGCTGCTGACATTAAAATGCTAGGATACACTGCCATTCCCCAATCAGGATGGATTAGGACTCGACATTTATTTTGCATCACTGGGTAGTTGAGTAAAGCTTTTACAACAGCTATATCATCGTGGGGAATACTTCCAATTCGGGAAAGCAAAGGATAGCCAGTACGAGGATCAATTAAGTCGGTTAGATAACCGCGATCGCGCATATTAAATGCTACATCACAGCCAAACCGCATAAACTTTTCTCGCAAGCGTTGCTTTTCTGTTTCTATTTCTGGTGTACTTTCGACTAGTTCATGTTGTGATTGCTGCAAAACAATCACCACCCAAAAAGAAAGCTGATTTTTCCAATCTGGCAATACCCGTTCGCAGTTGGCACAGATATACTGACTGGGAGGATGGATTGAGATCTGAACTGCTCGTCCTGTTTTGCCAACAAAACCAATGAGACAGCCTGCAACAGAAGTGTAAGCCTTCGGATATTTCACTCAACCTGATTTTTACGTTCATCTTTTGTGTAGATGATAACTCTTAATTCGTCAGAAAAGTTATTAATTTTCTCCGATGAGTTCACTTTATCGAAAGGTTTATTTATTATTTATATAATTTTAATATTATTATTTATATATCTTAACGTTAGCAGATACGTTTTCTGATAAAGTAGGACAAGATTTTCCTACTGTGATAAGAATTTCCGTTGAAGAGAGGGAAGTTTCTGTCGAGTACAGATCAGGTGCCTCATTTGAGACACCTGCGACTTCTAAAACATCACATCAGTCAAGTTTTAAAGCATTAACTGGAACATCATCCCAAGTATTAACTGTTCGCAATCGTGCCTCCCAGCCCCAAGCCTTTTGTACGTCTGTCAAATTCTGCTTAAAGGACTCATGGCAATCTTGGGCTTGCGATTCGTCACAACATGCAATACAAGCGTGAATCATCCCAGATGAGTCTACTTGCTCGTTTAACCAAATAGTCATGGTATCGTCTCCTCAAAATTCGCTATGACTAGTGGTTAATTGAGATTAACCACTAACCAACAATAAGTAACTGCTATAGCAATCCTATTCGAGTTGTAAACTTAGTCGTGAACGAACGCAATAGATCAGCACTCTTGCAAGAGATTTTTCAGAAATAATTTAGGATCGCTATCGATATTTATGGTTTTTGGGCGGCGATCGCTAATTTTACTCCTTTGAGTTGACGTAAGCGATCCATAACAGCCACTACATGACCATGAGAAACTTGCTCATCCGCGTTAATGATTACCAAAGTTTCTTGGTTAGAACCAGTCAACTTGCTTACCTGCTCTGCCAAAGCATCAACCCCAGTAGGTTGACGGTTCAAGCTGATTTGACCAGCTTTATCTATCGTCACAGTAATTGGTGCAGATGCTTGTTGTTGTGCCGTTCCTGCTTGTGGTAAGTTTACAGGTAATCCTTCTGAGCGTGTTAAAAATAGCGACGACATAATAAAAAATGTCAATAGCGCAAACATTACATCAATCATCGGCACGACGTTGATTTGAAGTGGTAAATCTGGCTCATCTTGTAGGCGCATAAGTTGTTTTATCTCCTCTTTCATAACGGCGGCGGTACAACAATTCTAGTTGTCCTCCATACTCCTGAATCCGCGCTATTTGCCGTTGATACAGTCCTCGAAAGGTATTGGCAAATAAAAGTGTAAAAATAGCTACTACCAATCCTGATGCAGTAGAAACCAACGCCTCACTGATCCCAGCTGTAACATTTGTTGTTCTCGTACCTCCTAAATCACCAATATTTAGAGAAGCAAGGGAGGCAATCAATCCCAGCACAGTACCGAGAAGTCCTAATAGTGGTGCAAGTCCAATGATCGTCTCAAAGATATTTTGAAAGCGCTTGAGCAAAGGTATTTCGGCTTGTGCTTCGGTTTCTAAGGCGAGACGAAACTCTTCTGGTGTCGGTTCCTCTAATTCCAAAGCTGCCAAAAAGATCCGTGCCAGAGGCAAATCTGTATTTTGATGGAGTTTATCCAAAGCGCCAACAACGTTATTCAGACGATAAAGACTCAGTACCTCTTTAACAACATGCGTTTGACGTCTATTAATCCGCACCCAAAAAATAACACGTTCGATAATCAGCGCCACTGCTAGGATAGAAAATCCCAACAATGGCCACATGACCACTCCACCTGCGGCAAATAGATTACTTAGTACCATATTACTGTTGTTTTACTCCTCAACTTCAAAACCAAACCTAGAGTGACGACTGCTCCATAAATACTAGTACAAACGACGGATAAATAACTCTTAATACTGCTCGGTTAAGCTAAAAAATCAAGTTTTAGGTAGGTTGGGTTGAGGGACGAAACCCAACATTTATGGGCATTTGTTGGGTAACGCTTATGCGCTCTACCCAACCTACGATTTTCTAGTACAAAGGACGGAGAAATAACTCGAATTCATGTGAAACAGAGAAAGCGGTTTCCTTACGAGCAATGTAGTCTTGTTGACTAATTTATGCCTTCAGTCTTACCTCCACGACCAGAGTCAATATTGATCATTCTGTATTAAGCTTAGATATGAGGAGTGAATTTGGCTACAACGGGTGTCTGTAGTCAGAATAGATAGTGCTTCGGCTGATTGAGCTATACTTGCACCGCCAGATAAAAATCCAACTATTTCAATCTAGAATAATAATATAGGGAGTTTGGAACAAAACTATGAATACCAAAATTGTTACGAGCTTAACAGTTATTGCAACTATTATATGCTTAGGTAGTTCCGCTCAAGCACAATCATCAGCATCGGGAAACTCAAACAATAAAGGATATACCTTATCTGGAAGATCTCTAAGAGGAATTAATAACAGAACAGCTGGTGGCGACTTTGGAAGATTCTTTTCTATAACCAACTCTGCAAGTGTCTCTAGAAATTCCTCGACAAATTATCGAGATATCTCTAGCAACAATGCGACAAGTAATATTCCTCCTTATATAAATCAACGCCCAGTGAAAATCGACGATCAACTTGAATTAGGGCGTGATATACAGCAACCACTAGCATCCCCGAATAGTGTAATTTTCCCTATCCCAGATCAGTCTTTTGACCCTAACAGTGCAATAAAAGTCCAAGTTCAACAGGGTCAGTAATTTAGTTATTTATCCAATTTACTACCGGGTTATTAGATGCGAACGTACAGATGGTACCTGACATTTTGCACCCGGACTGAATCAGCCCGATATCCCGCCCTACACTTAAGTGCAGGGCTAATAGCTTTAGTCCATTTCAATGGACTAAAATCCTTGAGCAGTCTTCTTGAGAGGACTTTAGCTATTAGCCAGCGATTTAAATCGCTGGCTGACACCCTAGGAGCAAGATATCAGGTACGTTAAAGGAGCCAAGCTCTGTAGCCCAAATCATATACCAATTGGATTACAAAATACCGATTGTTAGGGAATTACTAGCGAATCGCTGCTAATTTCCCTTTTTCGGATTAACGGCGGAAAAGCAGGATACTACATAGCTAATCTTTAAGATAAAAAATACTACTACTGTGGCTTAAGTATTGAGGATGTTCAAACAACTTTCTTAAGTCTTGGGGTAGGGAGAGTAGAACAGTAGCCTGTCTTTCGTGCGGGCGATCGAGTCTACCGAATTGCCATATTGTACCTGTAGAAACAACGCCAATTAAAATAGGCTGTTGGTCAACTGTGGTGGCATTCTCCCACTGATCGAGCGCCACCATTTCGGCAACTAACTGTGTAAAACCTCGCGTCAAATCCTCGTATTTTGCTTCTATTACTAAATGTCCGGTTGTGTCTAGGTTCATCCGAACCTCTAGAATTACCAATGCCCTCGTTTTTATTCTGAACGCCAGGTGCTTTATGCCGGGAAACCCTTCCACCGCACTGGCTCCTCCTGAATTCTGATTCCTTTTCATTTGTACACATTCTGCAGTAAAATGACACATTTAGATAGAGGAGGGCAAAAAGTGACTCGCGTCATCATTGTGCGGCACGGTGAAAGCACCTATAACACCGAAAAACGCATTCAAGGACGTACCGATGCGTCCAAATTAACTGAAAAAGGTCGTAATGATGCTATTAAAGTAGGCAAAGCCCTCAGCAATATATCATTTGATGCAATTTACACCAGTCCTTTACAACGAGCGAAAGAGACGGCAGATATTATCCGTCGCGAACTAGCGATTAATGCTGGAAATTCTGCTAGCATCCAGACTTCTGATAAGCTGATGGAAATTGACCTCCCTTTATGGGTAGGAATGCTTTCTGCTGAAGTTAAGGAAAAGTTCCCTGAAGACTACCAAATTTGGTTGGAACAACCCGATAAACTCAAGATGCTTCTTAAAAGAGCAGAAGGAACACAAGAGTATTTTCCTGTTTTAGCTTTATACGAACAAGCACGGCAGTTTTGGCAAGAGATTTTGCCTTACCATCAAGGGGAAACTATACTTATAGTAGCTCATAATGGAATTAATCGGGCAATGCTGGCAACAGCGCTCTCAATTTCTCCATCTCGCTATCATTCCCTTCAACAGTCTAACTGTGGTATTAGCGTACTAAATTTTTCTGGAGGATTGGGAGAACCAGTTCAACTAGAGTCAATGAATCAGACGCAGCATTTGGGAGGAGTTTTTCCGCCCTTGCGAGCAAATCATCAAGGAGTAAGATTGTTGCTAGTGCGTCACGGGGAAACAGAATGGAATCGTCAGACTAAGTTTCAAGGACAAATTGACGTTCCTCTCAACGAGAACGGTAAGCAGCAGTCCCATTCATGCGCTGAATTTCTTAAGAACGTGGATATTGATTTTGCAGTCAGTAGCCCAATGTTACGCCCAAAAGAAACAGCACAGATTATATTGCAGCATCATCAAAATGTTGTGTTGGAATTCGACGACGGTTTAAAAGAGATCAGTCACGGGCTTTGGGAAGGAAAATTAGAAAAAGAAATAGAGCAAGAGTTTCCAGGAGAGTTACAGCGTTGGCGACAGACTCCAACAGAAGTCCAAATGCCTGAAGGAGAAAATTTGCAACAGGTGTGGGATCGTAGTCAGGTTGCTTGGAACTCAATTGTTGAAGCTTCATTAGCAAAGCAAGTTAAAACTGGCTTAGTAGTTGCTCACGACGCTACTAATAAGACTTTGCTTTGTCAAATTCTCGGCTTGTCATCACAACATTTTTGGAATTTTCGCCAAGGTAATGGCGCAGTTACCGTCATTGACTACCCCTCTGGATTGAGTGGTTTACCAGTGCTGCAAGCAATGAATATTACCTCTCACTTAGGAGGAGGTGTATTGGATAAAACTGCAGCAGGTGCCTTGTAAAGGTTTTGACGGTTTTTGAGCTTTGAGTTTTATGTAAAGACGATAACACCAAGTTTATGGAATCTGTGATTGCAAGTCCTAGCAAGCAATTTTCTGGTATTTTCAACAGTTTGGCTGTAATCTTTCTGAAAACTCAAAAATCGAAATTATGACAAGTGAACTACTACAACAAGTAAGAGTTATTGATCCTGTTTCGGGAACAGATCAAATCGCTGATGTGCTTATCAGTGATGGCAAGATCCAGTCTGTTACTGGTGGTACTTCTGATATGCTGCCAAAAGATACTCGGATTCGAGATTGTCGCGGGCTAGTTCTAGGAACAGGATTAATTGATTTGTATAGCCACTCCGGTGAGCCAGGTTTTGAAGAACGGGAAACCCTGTTATCTCTACTGCAAGCGGCGGCGGCTGGGGGTTTTACGCGAGTTAGTCTCTTACCTGATACTTCACCATCAATCGATAATCCGGCTGTGGTAGCAAAGTTATTAGCGACTAAACGAGGATATGAGGAAAATACCCTTCTTTCCTCGTCTTTGCCTGTTGTTAATATCTGGGGAGCGCTGACTTTAGGTGTTGCTGGTAAGCAAATGACGGAATTGGCAGATCTAGCTGCGGCGGGAGTGGTTGGGTTTGCTGATAGTCAGCCTTGGGAGAATTCAGTGCTGGTGCGGCGAGTCTTAGAATATGTCCAACCTTTAGGAAAACCAGTAGCATTTTGGTGTTGCGATCGCCAATTAGCAGCAAATGGTGTTATGCGTGAAGGTACAGACTCCATCCGCTTTGGTTTACCTGGTAATCCCTCTTTTTCTGAAACCTCCGCCATTGCTGCTTTATTAGAATTAGTTGCTGATATAGGCACACCAGTACATATTATGTATGTATCTACTGCTCGGGGTGTGGAACTTATAGCATCAGCAAAAGCTTCTGGTTTACCCATCACCGCCAGTACAACCTGGATGCATTTGTTACTTGACACGAAAGCAATTAGCGATTACAATCCGTCTCTACGTTTAGATCCACCGTTAGGCAATCCAGATGATTTGCTCGCATTGAGACAGGCAGTGAAAACAGGTGTTGTAGATGCGATCGCCATTAACCACTCGCCTTACACTTACGAAGAAAAAACAGTTGCCTTTGCTGAAGCTCCCCCAGGAGCAATTGGTTTAGAATTAGCATTACCCCTACTGTGGCAAAATCTGGTAGAAACCGGGGAATTTACAGCTTTAGAGTTATGGAAAGCTCTTAGTAGCAACCCAGCAGAGTGTTTAAAACAGAAGATGAGTGCGATCTGCCCTTGGCAGCAAGCTTCTCTTATCGCACCTGGTGAAAAAGCCGAACTGACTTTATTTGACCCCCAGCAAACCTGGAAAGTCGAGAAACAAAACCTTTATACACTCTCGAGTAACACACCTTGGTTAGGAAAACAAATTCAAGGGCGCGTTCTACAAATTTGGTGTTAGACATTGCGTTGTCAATACTTCGATATCATATATTTAACTCCTGGTTCTACGACTTCTAACCAAGCATTTTTTACGAGTTCTTGATAATCTGGGTTTCCCTGACAAGAAGGATCAAAATCAATTACCGTCTGAATCAGAGAATCGACGAAGGGTTTATAAAAGTCCTGCGTAATATTTCTACGCTTATGACTATGGGTTTTGGCAATCCAACTTAAAATAGTAGGTTCGTCTTGCTCATCCTGTCTCAAAAAGAGATCATCCTGTTCTTGCCCCTTCAATTCAAAGTAAGCAAATAACAAAAGAATAGCTTCTTTAAGAGATTGATGTTGACGTTTCCAGTCGTCTTCTGTCTCAAGTGAAGAAAATTTCTTAGCTGCGTGAGGACACAACTCTACCGTGAATTTATAGTAGAAAGATTTGAAGAATTGCCTATTAAAATTCGGCTGAATTGTACATCTTGCATAACTTTCTTTCGCTAGGTTCAGATTAATATTGACATTATGGGGAATTGCATCAACTGCTTCTTGAAGTGTTTCATAGCGTTCTTCTGGACGAAGTGATACCATTCTTAAAATGACTTTTTCAAATTTTTTAGGACACTCTGGTCGTTTCTCGGTGATTGGTGTCAGTTTTTTGAATGCTTTATCTTTTTTTTGCTGCAAGTCTTCAAGACTCTCAAGAGTATGTGGAATTTCGCCTGTTAGAAGTTCATATGCTAATAAACCGAGCATATATTGATCAGATTTATCCAATGAAAAATCATGACGATATGTCGCAAATTTCTCTGGAAGTAGATAAGCTAACTCCTCTAGATATTCTTCCTCATCTGACTCTTTAGACATCCGCTCAAGTTCTTGCAATATTTTTCCTGTGGGAAAGCTTTCACACAAGTTAAAGGCTGAGATAAAAGGCTCATTATACTTATGTAGCAGAATGTTCGACGGTCTAATACTGCCGCCAGAGGTAAAACCTAATTTCCGTGCTCTAACAATTGCATTTCCAACTTTCAAAAGAATTTTGTGTACTAACTCGACTGGGAAGCCTTGAGGATAATCATTAATCATCCGTTTGCGGAGATTTTCTCCTTCGATAAACCGCATGATGTAGTAATGAACATCATTGTTAACATCAAAATTATAAATAGTTATAAATTGAGGCTCATCACAAATTTGAGCAGCCTCTTTAACACTTTTATCAAAATATTGTTCTAATCCCTTGCGTTCTAAAACTTTAATAGCAACATCACGCTCTAAAACTGTGTCATAAGCTTTATAAACTGTTGCCATGCCACCTTGAGCAAGTACTTCTAAGTTTAAATATCTTCCTTCGGGACGGATACAAGTTTGTAAATTTTTAATATTTAGCTGTTCAGAACTATTATTTCCTAGATCATTATCTAGGACTGGAGTAATGATTTGATTTGTAATAACAGAATTTATCTCAAGAATATTCTTGTTACTTAGTTTTTTCAAAACGGGTACTGAAGCTTGTAAAAGGTCTTCCATTTGAAGTGCGACCATACCCTCGTCAAAAGCTCGTTCAAATGCATTTTGATTATTTGGATTTGCAAAACCTAGCCCATCGTAAAAACCTTGAGTAAATGCGATGGCAGCTTGATCTTCGATTGGCTGATTCATTCCAATTACATAATCAATGTATTGGCTAATTGACTCAGCAAGTTGAACTGAATAACAAGCATTAAGCACCACGCATTTTACACAATCTGCATGTAATTTAAACAGCGATGCTAACCCTTGTGGTGATACAAGTTTATTCTCTCCCGCATCATCTTCCAATAACAAGCTGCCATCCTCCATACCATGCCCACAAAAATGAACAATAAACGGACGTTCTTCGGCAATAGATCTACGAATATCTTGAGAACGTACAGCCGTTCTGATACAAATCTCAAACAGCTCGCGTTTTGTTGATCGTTCTATAGCTTCCTCAATATTGCGAATTTCTTGATCTAAACGTAGTCCACCAGGAATCGCTGATAAAACTAAGATTTTTTGCGGCTCAGCAACTGGTGTAGGAAAAAAGTCACTAGATTCCAATGGAGTATACATTTGATGGGACTTTGATTGATTGTACTCAAATAACACTACAAAAGGCTGAAAGACTATTCCAGATGGTAGAAGCTACTCAACTAACTAAGTTAGTTACGCAAAGGAAAAATCTAATAATTCTTCTATCTGCTGTGGTTTAACTAAAGTATTTGCGCACAAAATACCAGAAGCTGCTACTGCGGGCACACCAATTCCTGGCATAGTACTATCACCAACTCGATATAAGCCCTGTATAGGAGTGTGTGTTCCGGGAAACATCCCCTGATTAGCAGCTATCCCGGGACCATAAGTTCCCTGATACCTTCTTAAATAATGAGCATGGGTGAGGGGTGTACCGATAAGTTCTAGTACCACACGTTCCCTAATATCTGGGATAATCCGTTGTAGCGCACGATATAAAGTTTGTGCTTTTTCCTGCTTTTTTTGTTCATATTGCTCATTCCGTTCCCATCCAGCGTATGGTTCTAAGGTGTAAGCATGAACCACATGATGGAATGGTGGTGCAAGTGTTGTATCCCATACACTGGGAATTGATACCATACAAGTATTGCCTGGTACTGTAATATCTTTACTAGCATCATGAACAACCACATGATGTCCCGTTAAATTCTCTAAACCAGAAGCTTTGATGCCCAAATGAAGATGCATGAAACTATTAATTGCAGGTGTATTTAAAGCTGCTTGACGATAAGATGAGGGTAAGTCTTCTGGATGTAGTAGTTGAGTGTAAGTATCCCAGACACTCGCATTAGAAATGACTACCGACGCTTTGAGGATTTCGCCGCTTTTCAAACGCACACCAACAACTTTGTTTCGAGAATTTGCAAACGATTTCTCTACGAGAATTTGCTCAACATGGCAATTCAATAACAATTTGCCACCCCACCTTTCCAAACCCCGTACTAAGGCATTGACAATCGCGCCACTTCCCCCTACCGGATACTCAACCCCGGAACGAGATCGTTCACCTAACATAAAAGCTATCTCTGGGGCAATAGTGCCATGAGCCTTTAAACCTGATAGTAGAAAGCATTCTAAGTCAATGAGCCGCCGCACCCAAGGATCTTGGACGGTTGCATCCATTATTTTGCCTACAGATTGCTGGATAATGGGAAAATTAGGAACCATTTTCCACAAAGATGGCAAGTAACGTTTAAGTACTATGGGAACCAGCTGCCAATCTGCCCTTAAAGCCAAGGTAGGAATACCTTTCATCGCCTCATATAGAGGTAACAAGCGTTGTTCAAATAGCTTGAGTTCTTCAGCACCTTGGGGGGTAATTTTACTTATTTGGTTATGGTAAGCAAAAGTATCGCAATAAACAGCAACAGTGCCTTCAGGAAAGTGGTAATGTCCTAATGGGTCATAGGATACACTTTCTAGGGATTCTCCTAAAACGTCAAGAACTTGTTTGATAGGGTTTAAACTTCTAGCACTTGTCAGACCACAATAGAATGAAGGACCAGAATCAAATTCAAATCCTCGTCGTCTAAAGTTATGAGCAGCACCTCCAGCAATTGTATGGCTTTCACAGACAATCACCTGCTTACCGTAACGAGCGAGTAATCCAGCAGCGGTTAAGCCGCCGATACCGCTACCAATGACAATCACATTGCTATTGTCCATTTTTCCCATTTTTTTGTTGTCAAATAAATACCGACAACTGACTACCAACAATTACCACCAATGATAGATGACTGAAGCATTGATTGAACTGAAAGGCGTTTCTAAGTCCTTTGATAGCAATAAGGTTTTAGACAATGTAGATTTAACGATTAATCGAGGAGAGGCATTGGGAATTATTGGTCCTAGCGGGACTGGTAAATCAACAATTTTACGTATTATAGCTGGGTTAGATGCTCCCGATGCTGGGGAAATTTATTTACAAGGGCGACGGAGAGAGGGTTTGATTGAAGATTACGGTAATTCTATTGGCATTGGGATGGTTTTTCAACAGGCGGCGCTATTTGATTCTTTAACGGTGGAGGAGAATGTGGGGTTTTCACTTTTTCAAGATACGAAATTATCGCGATCGCGAATTAGAGAACTAGTGCATGAAAAGTTGGAAATGGTAGGTTTGAGGGGAACAGGCGATCGCTACCCTGCTGAACTATCTGGAGGTATGCGCAAACGAGTCAGTTTTGCTCGCGCCATTATGTCCAACCCCGATAATCCTGAGAAAGCACCAGAGATTTTACTATACGATGAACCTACAGCAGGACTTGATCCTATTGCTTCGACGGTGATCGAAAATTTAATTCAGCAGTTGCATTGTACAACAGGAATTTGTAATACATATGCCATTGTTACCCATCAACATAGTACAATTCATCGGACAGCCCGGAGGATTGTTTTTCTATATAAAGGTAAAGTGCAATGGCAGGGTTCTGTCAGCGAAATTGACACTACCGACAACCCTCTGATTCAACAGTTTATTAGTGGAAGTGTACAAGGACCAATTCATGTGGTGGGTTAGGACAATTTTGGATTTTGGATTAAAGACAAAATCTAAAATCTGAAATCTAAAATTCTTAGGGGAGTAAAAAAAATGCGATCGCGAACATTTCGAGAAGGCTCTGTAGGATTATTACTCCTATTAGGACTGGGAGTTTTTGGATCTATCATCCTGTGGATCAATAGATTCTCCGTCACTCGGAACTCATACAAAGCCATTATTGAATTTGGCAACGTTAACGGAATGCAAAAAGGGGCAGTTGTTCAGTATCGTGGTGTTAAGGTAGGCAATATTGCTGCTATTCGACCACAACCAAATCATGTTGAAGTAGAAATTGACATTAACAAACCAAACTTGATCATACCTAAAGATGTGATTGTTGAAGCTAATCAAACCGGATTTATCAGTGGAGAAACAATAATCGATATTACACCAAAAACCTCGTTATTTGATGGAAAACTTGCTGGTAAACCATTAGACGAAAATTGTAATCCCCAAATTATTGTCTGTAATGGATCTCACTTAAAAGGTCGAATTGGGATCAGTACTGATGAACTTATTCGCTCCGCAACTGAACTATCAAGTAGATACAGCACCCCAGAATTTTATAGGAATGTCAATAAAGCTGTAGAAAACACTGCGTTGGCAGCTGGTAATGTTGCGGAATTAACTCGCAACGTCAATCTTTTAACGAAAAACCTTCAACAACAAATCAACGGCTTTTCAGCTACTAACAATTCAATTCAACGAGCGACAAATGAACTGAGTGCATCCAGCACTCGAGCCTTAAATCAAATCACTACTACGACCAATGAATTCGGTACCACTGCAAAGGATGTTCGTTTAACAGTTAATCAAGCCAACAAGCTAATTAGCAACTTGGATAATTTATTGGTAAATAATCGTTCTTCTCTAGTTACAACTTTGAACAATGTTAAGCAAACTAGTGAGGAATTGCGCTCAACTGTTAGTAGCTTATCACCTGCAGTCAATCGTGTCACAAAAGGAGAATTACTAAAAAATCTAGAAGCTCTTTCTGCAAATGCTGCACAGGCATCTAGTAATTTGCGTAATGTCACAAATACTCTCAACGAACCAAAAAATTTGATGGTAGTACAGCAAACCTTAGATTCAGCAAGAGTAACGTTTCAAAACACTCAAAAAATTACCTCCGATTTAGACGAATTGACTGGCGACCCCACCTTTCGAGAAAATTTGCGACAACTTGTGAATGGTCTTAAATCTTTGGTCTCTTCTACGCAGCAGATGCAGCAACAATCACAAGTAGCTGCTGATTTAGATGCTTTAAAAGCTGCAATAATTTCTAACCAAAATTCCACAGTTCCAGCCTCAAAGGAAACGCCAACAAAGATGACATTTGACTTGTCTTCTACAGCATCAAAAAATCTTGACAAAGAGTCTCAACCAAGCACAATTATTTTTACTTCTTCTCCATCTCAAGAAAAGCTGTTAAAGCAATTGCGGGAGTATGAAGCTTCAAAAAAGCAGCAAAAGTAGCTTAATACAGTGAACAGTAACCAGTGAACAGTTCTCAGTTACCAGGAAATAACTGATAACGGTAGGAGGTTTTAAACCAATAATTATACTCATAACTTCTGATAAAGACTTATTCTTGACTGATAACTGATAACTGATAACTGATAACTGAACTAATTCCAATCTTCTTCTTCTTTTTTGCCACGGCTTGTGTAAATTCTCCCAGAGTTATGAATCTGGCGAGTTTTTTCGTAAAGTTGTTCTTCTGTAAGACCCCACTGCTGCAAGATTTTATCTAAGGTTTGTTGAATATCTCTTGCACCAGGAAAACCTTTATAGCGAATTTTTAGTCTAGCAAGCTCTGCTAAGTTATAGTCGGTGGGCTGTTGACTTAATAAATTGTTAACTAACGGGTAATCACGATTGTAAAGGGGATGTTGTTGGTCTTTACTTCCTGATGCTTCAGCCATAGGTTCTGAGTTTTAGTTAATTCCGGTAAAATTGGGGATCATCCCAAATGTGTGAATTTATTTTATTTTGTAGTGCGCGCAGGATGCTCGCTTCGGTCATAAAGTAGGGAGCTTTGCGGCTCGCACTACCATTTTTTTGCAAAATGGGGATGCTCCTGTAAAGTTTAGGGGATGCTATGAACATTCTCTAAACTCTGTTAAACTCGGTCTATAAGGGAGATATATCATTCTAAGTCACTTAATCAAAAAAGACGGCAACCACACCTTCAATCTTACGGCTCTCCCTACTGCCACAAGGTTTTGATGAAAGATACATTGTTCTTAAGAAAAGTTAAAAATAAATTTCAGGTGAGGGTGAACGTTATATCACCCAAAGCCCAAGCTGTAAGGGAGCAATAACCCGGTATGTTTGAACATTTCACTTCCGAAGCAATTAAAGTAGTTATGCTAGCCCAGGAGGAAGCACGTCGCCTGGGACACAACTTTGTTGGAACTGAGCAAATTCTCCTAGGTTTAATTGGAGAAGGAACAGGGGTTGCTGCCAAAGTGTTGACAGACTTGGGCGTTACCCTCAAAGAAGCTCGTCGCGAAGTTGAAAAAATTATTGGTCGGGGTTCTGGCTTTGTACCATCAGAAATCCCGTTTACCCCTAAGGTTAAAGGTTTATTCGAGCAATCTTTCAAAGAAGCTCGGACTATGGGACACACTTATATTGGTACTGAACACTTACTCTTAGGATTAACAGAGGCTGGCGAAGGCGTCGCCGCTAAAGTACTGCAAAATCTAGGACTGGAATTATCACAAGTCCGAACTTTAGTAATTCGTCAGTTAGGAGAACTATCATCTGTTGGCGTTGGTAACCGTGGTGGTCAACAAAGACGTAATCAAACGCTAACCATAGAGGAATTTGGTAGAAATCTTACCAAGCTAGCAGCAGAAGGTAAGCTTGATCCTGTAGTCGGTCGTGAGAAAGAAATAGAACGCGCTGTTCAGATTCTTGGACGCCGTACAAAAAACAACCCTGTATTGATTGGAGAACCAGGTGTTGGTAAAACAGCGATCGCGGAAGGTCTAGCACAACGTATTATTAACCAAGATATTCCCGACATTTTACAAAACAAGCAAGTTATCAGCCTCGATATGGGGGCTGTAGTGTCAGGAACTCGCTTTCGCGGCGATTTTGAAGAACGCCTCAAGAAAATTATGGAGGAGATCCGCACTGAGGGAAATATCATCCTAGTGATAGATGAACTCCACACCTTAGTTGGTGCTGGTGGCACAGAAGGTGGTATGGATGCAGCCAACATCCTTAAACCAGCATTAGCACGGGGTGAACTTCAGTGCATAGGAGCTACAACTCTTGACGAGTATCGTCAACACATTGAGCGAGATGCAGCCCTGGAGCGTCGTTTCCAACCGATTATGGTAGGCGAACCATCGGTAGAAGAAACAATCCAGATTTTACATGGCTTGCGCTCAGCTTATGAGCAACACCACAAAGTACAAATCTCTGATGCCGCACTTGTTGCAGCAGCTAATTTATCAGATCGCTACATTAGCGATCGCTTCTTGCCCGATAAAGCAATTGACTTGATCGATGAAGCAGGCTCTCGCGTTCGTTTGCGTAGTTCTATGAATTCTACTAACAAAGAACTGAAGCGAGAACTAGCACAAGTCGGCAAAACTAAAAACCTAGCAGTTCAAGTCCAAGATTTCGACAAAGCTGGACAATTGCGCGATCGCGAGTTGGAGCTTGAAAAACAATTACAAGCTCCATCACAAAACGAGCAATCTGTCAATGCTCCCATCGTAGATGAAGAAGACATTGCTCAGATCGTCGCCTCTTGGACAGGTGTACCAGTTAACAAGCTGACTGAATCTGAGTCAGAACTGCTCTTACACCTAGAAGACACTCTTCACCAGCGCCTTATTGGTCAGGAGCAAGCGGTCACTGCTGTTTCCAGAGCAATCCGTCGCGCTCGTGTTGGGTTAAAACATCCCAACCGTCCTATTGCTAGCTTTATCTTTTCTGGTCCCACTGGAGTAGGTAAAACAGAATTAGCAAAAGCATTGGCTTCCTACTTCTTCGGCGCAGAAGACGCGATGATTCGCCTGGATATGTCCGAATTCATGGAACGCCACACCGTCTCCAAACTCATTGGTTCACCTCCTGGTTACGTAGGCTACGACGAAGGTGGGCAACTTACCGAGGCTGTGCGACGCAGACCATACACAGTGGTGCTATTCGATGAAATCGAAAAAGCCCACCCTGATGTATTCAACATGCTCCTGCAAATGTTGGACGATGGTCGCCTAACTGATGCGAAAGGTCGAACAGTGGACTTTAAAAACACACTGTTAATTATGACTTCTAACATCGGTTCTAAGGTAATAGAAAAAGGTGGTGGTGGTCTAGGCTTCCAATTCTCAGCCGATGAAGCTGAAGCTAGTTACAACCGAATTCGTACACTTGTAAATGAGGAACTAAAGGCTTATTTCCGTCCAGAGTTCCTGAACCGTATCGATGACATGATCGTCTTCACTCAACTGAAGAAAGATGAAATCAAGCAAATTGCTGAGATCATGCTTCGTGAAGTGAAGAGCCGCTTAACAGAAAAAGGAATCACTTTAGAAGTAACCGAAAGCTTCAAAGACCGTGTGGTACAAGAAGGTTATAACCCCAGCTATGGTGCTAGACCATTACGTCGGGCGATTATGAACCTCTTGGAAGATTCTTTGGCTGAAGCAATGCTATCTGGTCAAATCACAGAAGGCAGTACTGCTATTGTTGATCTTGACGATGATGGTCAGGTGGTAGTACGTAAGCCAGAGCAACGGGAGTTATTACTGGCGAATGCAGGGTCAGTTTTATAACACACGATCCTGTTAACTGTTGATGAGTAATCAAGAAGGTGTTCTGGATGCAGAACACCTTCTTTTATAAGCTTTTTACCTTAAGTTTTGTATTCAGTCTAAGTAGATCGGCACAAACAATATCCTTGGTTTGTAGTTGCGCTTTAGCGCACTAACGTCCAACTACAAACCTTCCAAGCTGTTTTACAAAACTTCACACAGTTCGTAACTGTACGTTCGCTCATTTTTAACCGCAAGATTTAATTAAGCCTTACAGGGGTTGTAATTCAGGCTGTGGAATGGATTCAGGCATTTTTAGTCCCATAGGAGCTTTTGGTCATTTTATGATTTATCCTATGCCTACGGCTTAAATAAGCGCCTCTGAAAGCCTTTTGGAGCGGTAATAAATTTTACATAAAAATACTGATTTACGTAAAAACTCCCTTTTTCCTTTTACATTAAGGCTTTAATTCCCGTTTGGATCTCAAAATAAGCGAACGTACAGTCGTAAGCTGTTACGCATTTAATTTCTAATATAAAAGCGCGGGCAGGATGCCCGCACTACAATGATTTTATCTTTTCATGTTGTACAGTTTAGCTACACATCAGCTTATAATTCTCGCCCACTGACTTACTTTGTTAGCAATCAAACCCCTTTATTTTAAAATAAGAATTGTAGTATATTTATATCCGTCTGGATTTTAACAGAAGGAATTTCCGATTCAGTTAAAGAAAATCGTAGCGACTGTTGGGTAGAGCGCATGAGCGTTACCCAAAACATAGTGATGGATGTTCGGTTTTGTTATTGAAGCCAGAACACCATGATTTTTGTGGGCTTTTTGCTTTAAGTTTTGTATTCAGTATATTTAATGGAATTTAATAATACTTTGGTAGAAATCGTTAAAAACCAACGACGTTTCTTCTTCTACAGAATCGCACTTCTTTCTCTAGCTTAGCCAGAAGTTATTACAGGAACACATCCCATGACTTACTGTCTCAATCCCAATTGCACTTCCCCAATCATAAACCGTCGTGACACAAAATTTTGTACAACTTGTGGCTCTAAACTATTATTGGCAGACCGATATCGGGCTATCAAGCAGATCGGACAAGGTGGATTTGGGAGAACTTTCTTAGCTATTGATGAACATAAACCTTCTCAACCTAACTGCGTCATCAAGCAATTGTTCCCTCAAGCACAAGGTACCAACAATATTGCTGAAGCAGAGAAGTTATTTAAAGTAGAAGCAGCACACTTGGATGAATTAGGTCGCAATCATCGTCAAATTCCGGAACTACTGGCATATTTCTCTCAGCAGAGCCAACAATATTTGGTACAAGAGTTTATTGAGGGACAGAATTTAGCGAATGAAATAAAGCAAAACGGGACTTTCACTGAAGACAAGATCATCAGTTTACTAAATAGCTTGCTGCCAGTGTTGGAATTCATCCATTCCAAAAAAGTCATTCACCGAGACATTAAACCAGAAAATATCATCCAGCGTAGTAATGGTGAGCTAGTTTTAGTTGATTTTGGCGCAGCTAAAACTATCACCAGAACAGCTTTAGCAGTCACAGGGACTGCTATTGGAACACAAGGTTATGCATCACCAGAGCAAGCATTGGGGAAAGCATCTTTTGCCAGTGATATCTATAGTCTTGGTGTCACTTGTTTACATCTTCTAACGATAAAATCGCCATTTGACTTATTTGATATCATGGAAGGTGAGTGGGTCTGGAGAAATTACTTGCGCACTCCTGTAAGCAATAATTTGGCACAAGTTTTAGACAAGATGGTTTCAGGGGCTGTGAAACGTCGCTATCAAACAGCAAAAGAAGTGATACAAGCGTTGAAGATAGCTCCCACAATTATTATTCGTCACCGATCTATTTCTGTACCCACTACTCCTATTTCTGTACCCACTACTCCTATTTCTGTACCCACTACTCCTATTTCTGTAACTTCTGTCAATCCCCCTCCACGCAGTTACGGAACTTACAGAGTGACACTCATCAACGAAGCTGAAGGTCTAAACCAAACTATTGACGTACCAGGTGATGAATATATTCTAGACGTAGCTGAAGAAGCTGGTCTTGATTTACCCTTCTCTTGCCGCGCTGGTGCTTGTTCTACCTGTACTGGTAAAGTTATATCGGGTGTTGTGGATCAGTCTGATCAGTCATTCCTATGTGATGACCAATTAGAAGCTGGGTATGTATTGACCTGTGTCGCCTATCCAATTTCTGATGTCACTATCGAAACCCACAAAGAAGAAGAATTATACTAGAACGCCAATCAAGTAATAAAAGTTACGGAGTTAGAACGATGAACGCACTAACTTTACAGTGGCACGATGCAGGCGAAGACAAAACTCAGCAAATTTACGAACAACAACCAAGCAAAAATCAAGGAACGATTCGTATCGGTCGTGATCCATACCAATGCGACATTGTTCTAAATGAACCTACTGTATCACGTCTGCATGTTGAAATCTATTTTCATTCATCTGAGCAGAAATTTTTTATCAGGAATCTGCGAGATTACAATATCCCCCTGGTAGATGGAAGAGAACTGATTCAAGGTGAATTCGCTTTAACAGAAGGTAGCGTTTTTTATTTGGGACAACAAGAACTCAAAGTTGTAGCTATTTCTATTCCATCTGCCAGGAGCCTACAACAGCAAGGTGTTTCTGGTTTAGAATGTCCAAAATGTCATGAAGTTTCCCCTATTGAATATCTGAGAGCTAGCTGTCCTTGGTGCGGAACCTTTTTATCAGGAGCATTCACTGTTTTAGTACAACCTAGTCAAATCAGAAAAAAGTAAGAACTTTTATACTGCAAGCTTTTTACCTATTTGCAAAATACTAGCTTTATTTCCACCGTGTTGTACCAGTAATTTTGTTAGTTGTTAGTAGAACCATCCAACCCTCCATCCCTTAACAATGATTCAATTAACTTGGGAAGATCCAGCAACGGGAGAACGAAGAGAACCACGGTTGAATGTACCAATTGCCTTTGGGAGAGAATGTGACCAAATGCCATCAGAGATTGGGGGAGAGCGTGTTTCTCGCATAATACTTAGCAGTGACAAAGTCTCTCGTTACCATGCTCTCATTAAGCGGGAACATAACCAATTGGTAGTTATTGACCAAAATAGTACTAACTGTACCCTCGTTAACAGTGATAGGTGTGAACCTCAAAAACCTTTTCCTCTATCTGACGGTGATACTTTACAAATTGGCTCCTATAGAATCACTCTCACAATACGTGCAACACCGCTCAGTAGTAATTTTCCACCACCAGTGTTTCAGGAGATCAAAGTTCGGGTACAAGCGCTATATGCTACAGGTTACAGCGTGGACGAGTGTGATTATGCCACTATTGGGGCGGGACTTGGTAGCTTTATTTGGGTAGATTTTCTGAGAATTTGTGGTGTGCAGAAAACCAAAATTGTAGCACTGGGAATACAAGAAAAGCCTTATGGACATTACAAGGATCTGTGCTTGAATTCGCAAATTCGCTTATTCGAAAGACTCCGCTCTAATTGTGACTCTTGTCCTGATAACATTTGGGGCTTCCCTAGTTATGCTTGGCGAGAAGCTTGGCAGTATTTTACTAAAGGTGAGCTTCACAAATCCTTGAGATATTTGTGGCAAGTCTTTGCTGAACCTACATTTGCCGAAACTTATACTCCTTGCGCAGGAAATATTTTTGACTCTATAGATCGGGAGGCAAAGCGGATTGGATGGGAGCAAATTTATCGATTTGGGGGAGTGCGGGCAATACGCAAAACTGATGATAACAGATATTGCCTAGCATATTCTCGTGGAAAAGGAAATTATGCTTTTTTAGTTGCTTGTTATTTACATTTGGCAACAGGTTATCCAGGAATTGAGTTGCTATTAGATCTACAAGCTTATCGAAAAAAATATCTAGATTTTAAATCTGTGGTAAATGCTTATGAACCTCACAATCATGTCTATGAGCAGTTAGAGCGACAGGGTGGTAAAGTATTAATTCGAGGAAGGGGGATTGTCTCTTCCCGCATTATACAACGGCTTTATGAGGCACGACAGCGAAATCAAAATATCACCGTTTTGCATTTGATGCAATCGCCTAAACCTCAAGGTAATAAATTCGATAAAACGCAACGCTTAGTTAAAAATCATTGCGAACTTCAACCATTTAACTGGCCTAAAGCCTGTTGGGGTGGAGAATTGAAGGAAATGCTAGAAAAAGCCATTCCTAAAAGACGTGAGAACTTATTATAAAAGTCACAGTGGGGAGGTACAACCACTGCTCATCGTCGTTACTGGCAGCGCATTATTGACCAAGGTTTAAGAGAAGGCTGGTATAAAATTGAATTTGGTAAAGTACGAGAAGTAGAACGCGATTCCCAAAATCGCACCATTACTTATATTCAAGAAAAAGACTTTGGACAGTTAATATTACAAGCTGACTTTATTATCGATGCAACTGGACTTGATGCCGAAGTAGAAACAAGTCCTTTGTTAAAGGATTTAGTAAAACGTTATAACCTCCCGTTGAATCAGTCTGGTCGATTAGACGTAGACAATCATTTTGAGTTGGAACAGATGCTTAATGGTCAAGGTCGAATGTATGCAGCAGGAACTATTACTTTTGGTGGTTCCTATGCACCAGTTGACAGTTTCCTCGGTTTACAGTACGCTGCTCTACAATCAGTGGATAATCTAGCTTCTGTTGGTGCGCCTGGAGTAAAGTCCTTAAACGTACTCTCATCTTTTATACAATGGTTGAAGTGGGTGTTTAATGAGTCACCGTAAACCCAAAAACTTGATAGGTAAAGGATTTACGATTAACTGGAACACTATGTCTATAGCTGAATTTAATTGCTTCTGACAGATCCTTGTTACGAGAGAAGTTCAGTTTAAGATGAAATGAGTATTACTGTAACAGTATAGGATATTCAATAATTTGTTGAATTTTGAATCATCCACACCAAAAAACCAAGAACTTGATCTGGAGGTGGAACTGAATAATCCATAAAGTCAATTTCTACAGTCAGATCTACCAAGCGCATAAATCGCCACGAAGTTCCATTTGTTACCGAACCGTAGATTACTTTAATCAACCCTCCTTTGTCCTTGTTGAATCTTTGTGCAGCAATCATCTCAGCAACACACTGACCAATACCAACTTTCAGATCTCCCTTCTTTGCTTCGACAAGTATCAAAACTGGGGCTTCTATTTCCATTTGTTCTGATGAACCACTAAATAGGAAATCGCACACCCCATTTAGTCCGACACTCTCATCTACGTTGAACTCTTCACCAGAAAAGAGGCTGACCCGTTTATTGAGAATACTACGGACTTCCACCAAGATAGGGGCAATGATTCCTTCTGATCTAGCTTTTTCTGTACTTACGGCGATCGCCAAAGGCAATGTTTGCTCCAAGTAGTTCAGTAAAGTATCAGATGGTGTGATTGGTTCTACTTCAGGTAAAAAGCGTTTCCCTTCAACTACCTCGATCCCAAAAGCCTGTTTAACTTTTCCAATAGTCGTGAATTGACTATAAGGCATATCTTGATTCTCAATTCCTGGTTCTAGAATAACTGAGTACAGCGTTTCATAAATTTCTAGTTTTTTGGTTTGTAGTTGCACCGCCAGTTGCTTTAAGCCGGGAAACCCGTCCAACGCACTGGCTCGCTTTAGCGAAGACAGCGCAACTACGAACGATATTTTAATATTACTGCTCAATCGGTACATCAGGTAGACGGCTCCATTCATTCCACGAGCCATCGTAATTTCGTACCTTGGGGTACCCCAGTAAATATCTCAAAACAAACCAGGTATATCCAGAGCGTCCACCAATTGCACAGTAAGGGAATATTTCTTTATCAGGAGTGATACCCTGACTACTGTAGAGAGAATGCAACTGAGAGGCTGACTTAAAAGTTCCATCTTCATTTAGGGTGAGGGAGTGATCAACATGGACAGCACCCGGAATATGTCCTGCTCGTTCCCTCCCTTCTGGTGGCTTAATCATGAATACTTCACCACGATATTCTTCAGGGGTACGTGCATCCAGTAACACACAGTCTGGTCGATCAAGAGATGCTTGAACTTCTACCTGTGGAACTCGTAAATTAGGATCAGGTGATTTCGCTCGGTACAGACTGGGTGGGAAGCTTGACAACTCTGCTGCTAGTGGACGACCCTCAGCCGCCCATTTCGAATACCCACCATTAAGAACATACACCTTTTCATGTCCAATCATTTTCAAAATCCAGAAGATCCAAGCTCCTATACCTGGATAACTACCATAAGCAATCACAGTCGTTTCATTGGAAATCCCCGATCTCGAAAGTAGTTTTTCGATAGCAGTCGCTTCTAAATTTAGCCTGAGGTCTGGTAATAGCAGATCTGTAAGAATATTCCAGAAAACAGCACCAGGAATGTGAGAATTTTTGTAGGGTTCCGGACTCATATCAACTTCAATCACACGCACAGTGGGATTGTTAAGATGATTCATTAGCCATTCGGTATCGACTAAAACCTCGGGATGAGTATATTCGAGCATAGGTTGTGTTACGCGATTTGGACTAAAGCTAAGATTAGAAGAGGCGCATTGCTTTCGCCCAGTCCTCGAACGAGTACACTTTTGCCCAGTATGACTATGGCAATTTCCTTGCAGTTTTTATTTGGAGCAATCAACCAAGCGCAGGATGAACAAGAGCTGCGATCGCAAGTCTTGCCAAAAATCAACGAGTATTTTGTTGTTAAACGCTACGGAATTTTTTTCTTCGATCAATTGCCTTTCAAAGACAGCAAGCTTCAAAAAACATTGCAAATTGGACTATCAATAGAACATAATCCAGTTGTACGTTACTTAGTGGAACGCCATGCGCCAGTTCACGAAGGGTTGGTAGTATCACCCAAGATTTGGACTATGATTTGTCCCCGCCCCGATCATTGGCATGTAATGGCAGGACCAATCGTCAGTCGTGGTAAATTAGTTGGTGTTGTGGGCTGTACTCGTGAACAGTCAATGCCAGCGTTTGACTCACAAAATCTAGCCGATTTGAGTGCTATCTGTTTACATTTATCTACTTGGGCTGCAACAGTGCGTTCACAAAATGTTTGTGAAGGAAAGTTACAAAAAGGGATCGAAAAGAGCGATCGCTTAACGCCTCGTGAATTACAAATTGCTGAATTAGTCGCCCTAGGAAGAACCAACGCACAAATTGGCAAGGAACTTTGGATTACAGAGAATTCTGTCAAGCAAGCTTTAAAGCGAATTTTTCGTAAACTTGAAGTTTCATCTCGTGCCGAAATGGTTGCCCAGCTTTATACAACAAAATATTAAATAGAGGTTATTCATCAATGGCTATTTTGACACCTCTAAACTTAAGGACTACAGCTAATGGATTGAATACCGTTATTTGAAACTGAAACATATACTTTATATTGTGCCGGACAAGTTTCAATCAAGTTACCTTTTCTAAGTTTAATTTCCTGTGCAAGCTGGCAACTTTTAAAGTTTGCCTTATCATCAAAAGATATAGATTTTTCAGCTTGGCACTCAAAATTAGATGATCCGGCAGTGGGGCTATAAACCTGCACGGTTGTATCTCTTGCAAGAATACAAGTTGCCAAGGAACCATTTTGATAGTTATTAATTGTACCAGGTTCACAGACGACTGACGCTTGTGCAGGTAGAGAAAAAGCAAAATTAATTGAAAATAAACCCAAAGAAGAAGTTAAAACTATCGAAACTTTAGATAAAAATTTCATAAAACAATACTGATTAGCAAAATAAAATTTGTTAATTCTTTTCTACTTTCTTGCTCCTAAAGATTGGTACAGTAAAAGCACTGATATTCGCAGCTTCTCAACTTTGCAAAAAAGATGGTAGTGGGAGCATCTTGCTCCCTACTTTATTACCGAAGTGGGGATGAACCCACACTGCAAGATTAGGACTTACGCATTGACAATCTAAAAAAACAGATTTTTATCTGGTTTTTTGCCTTTTATATTTATTAATTTTTCTGTAATACAGAATTCCTCTATTTTTGGCTTTTTCCAAAGCTCTATCTCAAGATAGTTCAACTTTTATGTCATTAAGATAAACTCTTAACTTATTGCAAGACAGGAGGATTAGGAATGAGCCCTAAAGATGAGAGCCATTATACAAAGATGGAGATCCGGTCTAAACAATTTGAAGCTATTGCAAGAACTTTAGCAGCCGTTGTCACCCTCATCTCAGCTGCTCTGGGGTTCTTTGCATTCAAAAAACCTTTGGAAGATCATTCATCAAAACTCCAAACATCAACACCGCCTGCTGTCTCTGGTGTAACTACGTCTGGGAGATCAACAAATTCTCAAGTGTTGCGATCGCGATCGCCTGCTGCTACAGATAAAGCTAAACATGATGACCACGATAACGATGACGACGATGACGACGATCACGATTAAATCTCTTTTGCTCGTTCTACCAGTAATATGGTGAGCTTTATTAGGCTTGAAATAGTTATTTTTTTATAAAATGTAGGACTTACGCATTGACAGAAATCATCAGATATGGGGTAGGAATTAATAACGCCTCCACCGACGATTTTTTCACAAATGAGGGTATTACCGTCCATTGTAGGGGCGCAAGGCCTTGCGCCCCTACACGTACGTTTGAAACAGCCATTATCTGTTAATACACATGATGTCGGATTTGTATAGTGCGTAAGTCCTAAAATGTTATAATTTATCGTAAAAAACATTTTTGTAAGCACCCAGATCTAAAGAGACGGTAGCTCATTGCCTGATACTGAGATAGGTGAAAGATTTTGATTTCTGCTAAAATTACTGGAGATATCTGGTAACAATGTACCAGACAGCACCAATGCAGGGTGATTGTAGATTTCCAACGGTTACACTTCGGTAAATTTCTTTACATATAAATATATTGGAGAGTAAAACATGCCTTATCAAGCAGAAATTAGCCGTAGAAACCCTACTTGTTTTTTATGTTTACTCGATCAGTCAGGTTCTATGCAGTCGGTATTAGATCCAACTAACATGACTGCATTAGACCTACCAAAAGTCATAGATGGAATACTTTACACTCACGAGGCTGAAGGAAAAACTGCATCTCAGGAGCTTTCAGAAAAAATAAATGATTTTTTATACAGTTTAGCAAATAATTGTGCACAAGAAGAAGGGATTCGAGATTATTTTTACGTTGGTGTCATTGGTTACAATCACTCTGTTGCTCCTGCATTTATAGGTGATTTAGCAGGTAAAAAACTCGTTCCAATTAGTGAACTTGCAGAGAAAACATATCATATTGAGGAGCGCACAACTGATGAAGGAGAAATATACAAATACCCAATTTGGTTTTTGCCAGTTGCAGAAGGTGACCAAACTCGAATGTGTGAAGCATTGCAGTTGGCTCACTCAATTATAGAAAACTGGTTGCAAGAACACCCCAACTGCTATCCACCTATAGTTATCAACATTACTGATGGTAGAGCAACTGATGGTGATCCTACTATTCCTGCGCAATCATTAAAAGATCTTTCTAGTAGTGATGGTAACGTTTTGCTATTTAACTGTCACCTTGCGAAAAAAAAAGGTAATGAGATCTTGTTTCCAGATACTAAGCGAAATTTACCTGATGACTTAGCTCGTACTCTTTTTGAGATGTCTAGTCAGTTTCCAGCGGAAATGAGAAATTATGCAGAAATTCTGAAATACAACTTATCTGAAAATTCACGGGGTTTTGTTTATAATGCCAAGGTAGATACTGTGATCGACTTGTTAGATATTGGGACTCAAACAGAAAATAGTTGTCTTCCACGCTAAGATTCGAGGAAAAAATGAGGATTTATTATGCAACTTTTCATCTTCCAAAAGCAGGAAATAAAGATGAAGAGTATGAAGATGCTTTCTTTCCTCAAGAAACCATTGATCAGCAAGAGAAGCACTTGTGTTTTGGAATTGCAGATGGTGCCAGTAAGAGTTTACTAAGTAAACATTGGGCTCGTATTCTTTTGGACTGCTTGCAGCAGTATGAAGTTAACGACAATCAATCAAAATATTTATCAGAAACTTTTCTTGAGGAATCTCTTAACATAGCCTATAAAAAATGGAAAGAGTGGACAGAGAAATATTTTCAAGAAAGAAAAGAAAGAAAAAAACCAATTAAGTGGTATGAAGAGCCAGGTTTGAAAAAGGGGGCATTTTCAACTTTCTTGTTTCTAAAATTCATAGAGCCTGAACCAACTTTAGAAAAAGTTGTAGATCAGTTCGTTAATTCAGAAGAAATACCAAAGACAGAATCAGGAAATTGTACATCACAAGAAAATAGCACAAACGAGTCTGTGAATTCACCAGAAATACCCAAATCTGATGAAATGACTAAAGCAATTAATCCTGTTTCAGAGCCAAACACAGAATCAGGAAATTTATCAGAAAAAAATAGCACAAACGAGTCTGTGAATTCACCAGAAATACCCAAATCTGATGAAATGACTGAAGCAATTAGTCCTGTTTCAGAATCGAACATACAACCAAGCGATCTCACATCAGAACAACCCTCAATTTCTGTTGCAGAGAGACAAAAGAAAGTCTTTGAACAAGCATCACTAAATCGGGAAGAATTCGAAGATACTGATAACATGTCAGGAAAATGGATAGCAGTTGCATTAGGTGATAGTTGCTTATTCCAAGTACGAGATAACAAATTAATATATCCTTTCCCCGTGTCTTCTTCTGCTAAATTTAATAATACTCCTTTACTTATATCTAGTAATCCTTCTCGGAATCATGAGATTCTTCATGCAGTAAAAGTAAAAGCGGTAGAAGTAAAGAAAGAAGACTACTGGCAAAAAGGAGACAGATTTTATTTAATGACTGATGCTCTAGCTTGTTGGTTTTTGAATCAGTGCGAGAAACATAACACAACAGCTTTAGAATTTCTCAGTGAACTTAACTCTCAAAAACAAGAACAGTTTAAGGAGTGGATTTCTACGTTGAGAGACAACAAGGAAATACGCAATGACGATGTGACTCTCATTAGTATTGATATTCACTAAAAAATGCAAACATTATGCCGTGGCCAAAAATTAGAGATTACCAAATAGCTATTCAAAATCCTAATACCCGTTTTAATGACCCTGAGTTGCGACGGGGTGTGCCAGTGATGACTTCAAATGGATTGCCACGTGCCTGTACTGGGGGATTTGCCATTGTTTATAAAATAGATTGTGGCACTCGTAAATGGGCAATACGCTGTTTTCAGCACAATCAACCAGAACGTAAAATTCGTTATGAAATAATTAGCAAGTATTTAAAAAAACACAATAGTTCTTATTTCGTTAACTTTGAATTTCAGCAAGTAGGAATTAAGGTTAATAAACAGTGGTACCCAATTATTAAAATGGAGTGGGTTGAGGGAAAGACCCTGAGAGAATATATTCAAAGTATTCTAAGAAATTCAATTGCTTTAAAGCAATTAGCTGACCGTTGGCTGTGCCTGGTAAAAGACTTGAAACAAATGAGAATTGCTCACGGTGATTTATCCGATAGCAACGTCCTAGTAGTGGGTGACAAGCTCAAGTTGATTGATTATGATGGGATGTTTGTTCCGCCTTTAACCGGAACACTGGGCTTGGAAGTTGGTAATCCCGATTATCAACATCCGAAACGAACAAGAGAGGATTTTAGTCTCGATATCGATAATTTTTCTGCTTTGGCTATCTATACTGCCATTAAAGCTTTAAGTGAGCAACCACAGTTATGGACTACGTTTGATAATGGTCAAAACATTCTTTTTCGCCGCAATGACTTTCGACAACCTCAAAATTCTCAAGTATTTGCAGAACTTAAATTGCTGGCTAATCAGGATGTTGTCAAAGGTGTTAAGGCTCTGCAATCTGCTTGTTTTAAGGAAGTAAGTCAGGTACTACAGATAGAGCAAGTTATTCCTCCTATCCCCGTTGCTCTCCCTCGTCCTCTATCTGTTGCTCCTTCTTCGACGAGCCCTCCGATACTAAAGTGGATGTTTGATATCGAGCGCACTACTGTACTGAAAGTTGTGCCAGAAAGTATTATTAGCAACCTGCCTAAACAGCTAAAAAAGCGGTTGTTAATTCCAACAACTATTAACGAGGCTATTCGTAATGCTAAGCCCGGTGATACTATCCTGGTTCCAGCAGGAATTTATCAGGAGAGCCTTATTATTGATAAGCCCGTTCAAATCGTTGGTATTGGCTCGGTCGAGGAAATTATTATTGAGAGTATAAACTCATCATGTATCTTAATGGGTGCTGATTATGCTGAAGTGCGTGGTTTAACCCTACGTTGTCGGACTGGAGAAAAAAATTTTGCTGGCGTAGATATTCCCTTTGGGGAACTGCTGTTAGAAAACTGTGACATTACTTCTGACCATTCCTGTATACATATTCACGGTTCGACAGCCAAACCTGTCATCCGTAACTGTCAAATTCATCATGGGAAATACTTTGGTCTCTTAATACGGAAGAGTGCTCGGGGAATAGTGGAAGGATGCAATATCATCATGAATGAATATGATGGGGTTCATATTACTAGTGGAGCAGAACTTCGCATTCAAGGTAGTCGAATTAGTGGGAATGGCTCATATGGTGTGCGGGTAGTTGAAAGAGGTAAAGGAACAGCAGAGAACTGCGATTTAACTAATAATGGGAAGGGTTCGCTGTTCGTCGCAGCATTCTGTAAGTTTACGCGCCATAACAATCGGTGATCAACGAGCAACCAATGCAGGTAAACTGAGCCATTGCTTCACAACCATCGACCACCGCGAAAACGCCAATGGGGAAATAGAATACGCATCACGCTTTGGGAAGCGATAAAAACTGCTATCCACACGATACTATAGTGAACCAAAAAAACTTTGATGGGAACTTCTTGGGGAACAGGTAAGAGATGAAAAACTCCGACCCCAAGCCAAACAAATACCATTTCCCAAATACCTGCAAATAACTGGTAAATTGCAGGCCAATCCCTATCCCAACGATACTTTTGGAGTTGATTATAAACTATATCCCAGGCTAAGCCAAAGATAGCAACATAGGCAAGTATCTCAAAATAAACTATGCCAGGACTGGAAGCAATTAAACCCGTCGCAAACGGTATGGACACCGCAACGCCTACGGTTAAAAGTAGTAATAGTCGAGTTTGCCAGCGACCAAATAAAGTTGGCGTCATACGAGATTTTGAATATTAAAATTATAGGGAGCAAGAGCATCCCAATTGATAACATCTTCTAATAAAGCTTTATATCCTAGCGTATTCGGGTGCAGCCCATCGTTACTCATGCGCTTAAGCCTCCAAGTCTCACCGCGATCCATCCATTGTTGGAAAATATCGAGATATGGAATCTCTCGCTTAACACAAGCAAGTTTAGTAGCTTCTTTATAACAGTACTGGTCTGTATGGTTGTAATACAAGCAATCTAGAAACGGCATTTTCGCTTCATCAACGGGAACCATACCGACAAAGAGTACAGGACAAAGTTGTTGTGCTCGTTCTAGTAAAGAAGTTATCTGGGATTCAAAAGTTTTAAAATCTGTATAATTTTTCCCATTCGGACGACCTACCCTTGCTGAGTCGTTCACCCCGACTGAAAGAATAATTAAGTCAGGAACACGATTTCGCAATTCACCTCGATGACGAAATTCAACTTCTAGTCTTTCTGCGACTTGGTGAGTGCGATCGCCCCGTACGCCCAAATTATATATGATATGACCTGCACTATCAGGTAACATCCACCATCGCCGCAGTTGTTCAACCCATCCTCCTCCTTCTGGATCGCCGAAGCCATAGACTAAGCTATCTCCCAAAGCGACAATCTTTAAGGGCTGACGAAGATTGGATACAACTGACTTTTCTTTGACAGAATGTTTTTCCAGTGCCTGCATCTTATAAAATGTTAATTTTTTTATCTTTACAAAATTCTATCAAAACATAGCAGTAAACCCCTAGATTTTCACCAGGGGTTTACAGTAAAAACACATTGATTTTAATCTACTGAGACAGCATCAGAGCAAAGATTTGATTGCTATCTCAAAGACCGACCTGTACAGGTCTGCGAGGAATTTGAACTTCATACTCAGCTGATTGTAACAGCGATCGCCCTGTCATTTCCACAGGAATTGGTAACTGTAAAATATCCAGAATTGTAGGCGCGATATCAGCTAACTTTCCATCGCTGCGTAGTACAACATTTGTACCATGTCCAGGGATTTTGACCTTTTCTCCTTCTACAAGGATCAAAGGAACTGGATTAGTGGTGTGAGCTGTCCAAGGATTACCGTCATGATCTCGCATAAACTCAGCATTGCCATGATCAGCAGTGATAATTGTTGTTCCCCCAACCTTGCTAATGCTAGCAAGCAGGTTACCCAAATATTTATCAACTGTTTCTAGTGCTTGAACTGTAGCTTCCATGTTCCCAGTATGTCCCACCATATCTGGGTTGGCATAGTTTATTACAATTAGAGAGTAAATACGCTTTTCAACAGCGGCGATCGCCACATCTGTAACTGCCGCTGCTGACATTGCAGGTGCATTATCGTAAGTCGCCACCATTGGACTATTAACCAATTCTCGGTCTTCTCCGGGAAAAGGATCTTCTAACCCACCATTAAAGAAGTAAGTGACGTGGGCGTATTTTTCTGTTTCCGCAGTCCGAAGCTGTTTTAAACCATGCTTAGCGATGACTTCTCCCAGAATGTTACTAAGATTCTGGGGCTCAAAGGCAACCCCAACTGGTAAGTCTGGGTCGTATTGAGTAAAAGTAACAAAAGAAAGCGGCGTTATTTGGTCTCTTGTGAAACCCTTAAACTCTGAACTAATCAAAGCTTGGGTAAGCTGCCTAGCACGATCTGGGCGGAAGTTAAAAAATATAATGCCATCTCCAGGTTCTACTGCACCTGGAGCAATTCTAACTGGGACAATAAACTCATCAGTTACATCTTCTGCATAAGATGCTTGTATGACTTGCAATGCCGAAAGACCGTTACCAGAGCTATCTTGTGTCATCACGTCATAAGCTCGTTTGACCCGATCCCAGCGTCGATCTCGATCCATCGCATAGTAGCGACCACTAAGGGTGACAATTTGCCCTATTCCTATGCGGTCTATATAATCTTGAATCTGCCCTATCGCTTTTAGACCTTCTTTTGGGCTAGTGTCGCGACCATCGGTAATTGCGTGTATACAGACAGATGTAATATTTTGCGACTTTGCTAGGTTCAGTAAGCCAAACAGGTGACTAAGATGAGAGTGTACACCACCCTCAGAGCAAAGCCCTACTAGATGCAGCTTGCCATTACGACTAAGCACTTCCTGGCAAATTTTGACAAGTGCTGGATTTCCGAGGATCGAGCCATCTTCTACTGCATCTGTGATGCGTACCAGTTCTTGTGGTACAACTCGTCCAGCGCCAATATTTAGATGACCAACCTCAGAGTTCCCCATTTGACCCTCTGGCAAACCCACAGCTTTTCCCGATGTGCGGATGAGGGTATGGGGATAAGCCGTCCATAGACTTTCCATCACCGGAGTGTTAGCTGCGGCGATCGCATTTCCATCTATCTCCTCGCAGTAGCCCCATCCGTCTAAAATGACTAGCACCACGGGAGAAACAGGTGCTTTGGTCATAACAAAACTGCCTTTTACTTTTTGTAATACTTGAATGATACCATTGCTAAGAACTTCTGCAAGTGGATTTTTGCTCATCCACTTGTTTCATTACAATTTATTAAGTTTGTCAAGCAGAATTTGTGAGGTCAGTCGACAGAAGTGAGAATAAAAAGAATTCAGAACTCAGAACTCAGAACTTAGAATACACCATCCCTTTATGGGTGAGATATTCTGACTACTGAATTCTGTCTCCTGACTCCTCTTTTATTTTCGTTTGGCACTAGCTTTGGCGGCTTTTGCTGCTTTCTTTGCGGCTTTCTCAGCAGCTATTGCTGCTAACCTTACCTGTTCTTTTTCTTCTTCAAGTTTGTCTAGATAGTAATGATAATCACCGAGATAAACGCGGAACTCACCATCTCGAATTTCTACAATTTTATTGGCAACCTGAGAGATAAAATACCGGTCGTGGGAAACCACAAGCACCGTGCCATCGTAGTTTTGTATGGCTTCTTCTAGCATTTCTTTAGCGGGAATATCGAGATGGTTCGTGGGCTCATCTAGAATCAACAAATTCGCAGGGCATAATAGCATCTTTGCTAACGCCAGACGTGCTTTTTCGCCACCACTTAGTGCTGAAACTGCTTTAAAAACAGTATCTCCACTAAAGAGAAACTTTCCTAATAGAGTGCGAACTTCTTCATTCTTCCAATCTGGAACCTCGTCATGAATAGTTTCCATGACTGTTTTTTTCAAATCCAAAGCTTCTGCCTGGTTTTGTTCAAAATAGCCTGGAATAACACTGTGTTCGCCTAAATTGACGAGCCCTTCTGTTGGTTCCTCGATCCCCATAATTAAGCGTAACAAAGTGGATTTACCAGCTCCGTTAGGCGCGATAAAAGCGATGCGATCGCCTCTTTCGATTAAAAGATTTGCACCCAAAAATAACACTTTATCGTCGTAGATATGGGTTAAGTCTTTAATTATCACCACCTCACGTCCACTACGGGGTGCAGGGGGAAAACGGAAGTGTAAAGTTCTTACCCCAGCCGTAGGGGCTTCAATACGCTCAATTTTTTCTAATTGTTTCTCTCGGCTCTTTGCTTGAGTACTACGGGTAGCACTAGCGCGAAATCTGTCAACAAACGCTTGTTGCTTTTCTAATTCTTTTTGTTGGCGTTCGTAAGCACTCAGTTGAGCGGACTGGTTTTCAGCTTTCTGTTGTAAGTATGCTGAGTAGTTACCTAGATATGAAGTAGAAACCCCACGTTCGGTTTCGACTATTTGAGTACAGAGGCGATCCAGAAACTCACGGTCATGAGAAACTATGACCATGGGAGTACTTAGCCCTTTGAGATAATTTTCTAACCACTCAATAGTTTCTAAATCTAAGTGGTTTGTCGGTTCGTCCAGTAACAATAAGTCAGGTTTTTGCAGCAGGATTTTTCCTAAACTCATCCGCATCTGCCAACCACCGCTAAAAGCGCTAACGAGGCGATCTCCATCGCCCAGATCGAATCCAACTTCTGGTAAGAGTTTGTCGATCTGGGCTTCTAAGCCGTATCCGTCCAAAGCTTCAAAGGAGCGCTGAAGCCGATCCATTGTGTGGATCAGTTTGTCTAACTCCTCTGGTGTTGCAGTTTCCATTTCGCGATGGACTTGTGTCAATGCTTCATTAACTTTATTGGCTTCACCAAAGGCACGCCACAATTCTTCTTTTACAGTCCGAAGGGGATCTACTTCAAACTCTTGATTGAGGTATGCTATGTGTAAGCTTGCAGGACGAATAACTTCACCAGAAGTAGGTTCTATTTCTCCTGTGATAATTTTAAGTTGGGTCGATTTTCCAGCGCCGTTTACACCCACCAAACCAATGCGATCGCCTGGTTTGACTTCCCAGTTGACATCCTTGAGGACTTCACCTGTAGGGTAAATTTTACTAATATGTTCAAGTCGCAGCATCAGGTGTCTCCGAAGTAGGTGATAGATAGGGAAGGCAGAAATGCTAGCTCTATGTTAATCGTAACAAAATTTAACTACAAATGTTGGGGAAAAATGGGCATGGGGCATGGGGCATGGGGCATGGGGCATGGGGCATAGGGCATGGGGCATGGGGCATGGGGCATGGGGCATGGGGCATGGGGCATGGGGTAATTAGATCGAGGATAAGTATTGCTGATAATTGATGCCCAAACCTATCAAAAAATATATTTCCCTACTTTCACCAATAAAATTGGTACTTTCCTGCTTGATGCTTCAGGTTAACGAAAACGAACTTGACTAAATCGGGTTTGGAAATACAGTAACCATGCTGAATGATTAAAATCCTTACCTAGCAAGCTTTTAGGATTTTAAATTTTGTTTTTTTTCGTAGTAGTACTAGCCTTGTATCAAAGTAAAGTTTTATCCGAACAGCCAAAAAAAGTTGGCCTAACAGAAAAAAACATGTTTATTCTATTGTTAACAATAGTAAAGTTAAAGTAGAAAAAACAAAAAACCTGATTTTTAACTGGCTAAACTAGCAAACAGAGCATCTGTACTTATGTATTATTAAAAAGTAGGTGTGACGCTAGAACCTCAATGATTCCAGTACAACTTACCCTCAAAAACTTTCTGAGTTACCGTGATGCAACTTTAGATTTTCGCGGGCTACATACGGCTTGTATTTGCGGTTCTAATGGTGCAGGAAAATCTTCTCTCCTCGAAGCGATCACCTGGGCAATTTGGGGTGAGAGTAGAGCCGCTACTGAAGATGATGTTATTAATACTGGCGCGAAAGAAGTTCAGGTTGATTTCATTTTTCAAACCAGCCAGCAAATTTATCGAGTCATTCGCACCCGAGTGCGGGGTGGTAGTGGTGCTTTGGAATTTCAAATAGAAACACCAACTGGATTTCGCGCACTTACTGGTAAGGGTATCAGAGCAACACAAGATTTGATATTGGAACACATCAAGCTCGATTACGACACCTTTATTAATTCTGCTTATCTGCGTCAAGGGCGTGCAGATGAGTTTATGCTTAAGCGCCCCAACGAACGTAAAGAAATTTTAGCAGAGTTATTGAAACTCAATCAGTACGATGAATTAGAAGAACGAGCAAAAGAATTATCACGTCAATACAAAGCACGGGTAGAGGAGTTAGAACGTTCTTTGGAGTCGATGAAACATCAACTGCAACGACGTGAAGAAATTACCCAAAAACAAGCAAATTTAGAAGCCCAAATCAATCAACTACAGCAAACACAAGCATTTGATAATATCCAATTACAAAGTTTACAGGTTGTACAGCACCAGCGACAAACCTGGGAAGAACAACTCAATTTTGTAAGGCAACAATACCAAAATTCGACACAAGATTGCGATCGCCTTGGTCAAGAAAAGTTAGCAATTATCAGTCAAATATCAGATTTAGAGTCACAATTAGGTCAAGAAGCGGATATTAAAGGCGGATACTCACAATACCAGATTTTACAATCTCAAGAAGAAGCTTTTGCTACCAAGTTTGAAGAATACACTCGCACCGAAAGAATTCGTCAGCAAAAGCAACACCAGCTTACTAAACAAATTCACGAAATAGAGCGGCAGTTGCAACACGCTCAAGCCCAAATAGAAGCTTTACAGCAGCAAGAACGAGAAATAGAGCAAATTTTACAGAAGTCAGAGGAGGTGGAAGCAGCTTTAGCGCAACTAGCAGCTGCACGAAACCGCGTTGCTTACTTAGATGATTTACGTATGCAGGTGTCTCCTCTCCTGCAACAGCAAGCAACTTTACAAAGTCAATTAAATCGCGCTCATGCAGGTTTAGTAGCTCGCATAGAACAACTGGAAGTTAGAGAAAACCAACTGGAAACACAAAAGCGACGGCAACCACAATTGCAACAAGCAGTTATGGATGTGGCGCTCCAGATTGAAGAAATGGAGAAAAAGCGAGTTTACCTACAGCGAGTGCAAGAAAAAGGACAAGAACGCCGTCACTTTATTGAACGCCTACAAGCCCAGCAACGTGAGTACGAAAGGTTGCTAGGAGAACTAGATCAAAAACTACTTCTTCTGCAAAACCCTAATGCTTTATGTCCATTATGTGAGCGCCCATTGGAAGAACATAACTGGAATCGTGTGGTGGACAAAACCAAGCTTGAGCAAAAGGATACAGAAGGACAGTTATGGGTATTTCGAGAACAAATGGCTGTTTCTGACAGAGAAATTCAGGTGCTTAGACAGGAATACCGGGAAATATCACAACAAATAGCAACTTACGAAAGTCTGCGCGAACATAGAGGACAACTAGCCGCACAGTTACAAGCAACTAGTGACGTTGAACAGCAACTAGAAGAAATTGGTTTAGAAAGACGGCAATTAGAGCGATCGCTACAGTTAGGTGATTATGCCCCAGACAAACATGCTGAACTACGAGAGCTAGAACAATATTTACAACAACTTAACTACAATGAGCAAGACCATGCACTTGCCCGCAATGAAGTTGAGCGATGGCGGTGGGCAGAGATAAAATTGAGTCAGATTAAAGATGCAGGAAAGCGACAAGCTCAAATAGCAGCAAAAAAACCAGAACTTCAGGCAAAAATTGACCAATTAAAAATCAAACTGCAGCAAGAAGCAACTGATTCTGACTGTGCTAGAGAAATCGCTTCGCTTGAAGATTATCTCAAGGAAATTGGCTACGACACTGAGCAGCATAATAGCCTACGGTTAGGTGTGAAAAAAGCTCAACCTTGGGAGTTGCGCTATCAAAATCTTTTGGTGGCTCAGCAACAGTATCCTCAGCTTAAGACAAGAGCCCAAGAGTTAGAAGTTTCTTTGCAAGCAAGATTAGCCGAACGGCAAAGGCTTGCCTCACACATCGAAAGTATAACTCAGCAGATGGAGCAAACAGCAAATCCAACTGCTCAAATTCAGTCGTTAGAACAGCAGTTAGCATCACGTAGACGACAGCTAGACGAGCAACTCGCACAGTTAGGGGGCTTGGAGCAATTAAATCACCAACTAGGAACGCTGCAAGTTCAGTATGAACAACAACAGGAACAATTGCAACATGCAAAACAGCAACATCGTGTTTACCAGGAATTAGCACAAGCTTTTGGTAAAAATGGTATCCAGGCATTAATGATTGAGAATGTTTTGCCTCAATTGGAAGTTGAGACGAATCAACTACTGGCGAGACTTAGTGCGAATCAGTTGCATGTTCAATTTGTTACCCAAAAAGCTGGGCGTCATGGTAAATCAACTAAGAAAAATGTTAAGCTCATAGATACTTTAGAGATTTTGATTGCTGACGCCAGAGGAACACGAGCTTATGAAACTTACTCTGGTGGGGAAGCGTTTAGAATTAATTTTGCTATCCGTTTAGCTTTAGCGAAATTATTAGCACAACGATCTGGTGCGGCTTTGCAACTGCTGATTATAGATGAAGGGTTTGGGACACAAGATGCGGAAGGATGCGATCGCCTCATTGCAGCGATTAATGCGATCGCGTCTGATTTTGCTTGTATCCTGACTGTCACTCATATGCCTAGTCTTAAAGAAGCTTTCCAAGCACGTATAGAAGTTGATAAAACTCAGCAGGGTTCACAATTACGATTATTGATATGAGATGCGAGGAGAGAAACACGGGGACATTTTTTATCTTGCTATTCTTCAAGATGGCGAGAAAAATCCATTCTGCTGTGTAGAATCGCCACTACATAGACCGTCTGAGCTACCACTCGATAGACAATAATATGTTCACCTGCGTTATATGCTTTATGCGTTTGTGGAATATCGGATCGCCAGTGTCCAAGCATAGGATTGTCCGTTATTGTCTCAAGACATCCCTTGAGCAAAGCAGCGTATTTCAACACTTGCTCTTTACCATGAACATCCCGTGTGTAACGCTGAATTTTCTTATAATCGCGCTGTGCGCGCTCAGATAAATAGAGGGTGTACCCATTTTCCTTATTATTCATCAGCAAGCACTTCTGCGGTCAAACGGTCGATCAATGCTGGGTTGTAAGGCGCAACACGTCCTGCTTGTACATCTGCTTCTCCTTCGGAGATGGCAGCACAGAATAACGCTATACGCTTGCTTTCAGTGTGGGAATCCATGTGCTGACGCAGTGCATCCTTCACAACTTCTGTGTAGGTGCTGTAAAGTCCTGTATCAATCAATGCCTGCACATAGTAATCATAGGGGTTACCCAAATCTAGGCGTGGCATAGTTTTCGCTCCTTTGGATGCTGATGGTACAAATATTATACCATTTACTACCATAGTTACCAAGGTCGAATCGTGCTATTGGTAAAGTTTTCTCATAAACGACCGTTTTTGAGAGGAACTCCGTTTGGCTACAGCAATCTGGTTCAGCTTTGCAGCCGCTGATTATAGATGAAGGGTTTGGTACATAAGATGCACAAGAATGCGATCGCCTCATTGCAGCGATTAATGCGATCGCATCCGATTTTGCTTGTATTCTCACTGTCACCCATATGCCTAGTAGTCTTTAATCATCAATAACCGGATATAAGCGTTTTAATTTGATTCTCGCCTCCGTGGTGGTGAAGTGCCAACTGATAGTGGAGTTAAGACTATTGCGTTGTGTATTCCATGCTTTGAGTTCGGCTTGGAGGCTAGGAAGGTCAGGAATACGACGGTCAAGGCACTGGCGTGTAAGAGTGGCCAACCTTACAAAAGCAGTGGATTCCTGATTACAAAGAAGCTGAGCAAATGCGCAGACGGCTAAAAGTAAAAGTTGAGGAATGGGTTCGCCTAGGTGAAGAAGGTGGTTTCTTAGACAAGATTGAACTGGCCGAAGTAGAGCAATGGTTGTCAAGTCCAGACGCGAGTGATTTGGGTTACGATGCATCACTACCGAGGCTAATTACTGCCAGTCAACGCATGATTAAGCAAACTCAAACCAAACGAATAGTCCGTTTGGGCTTTTTCTTTATAAGTTTAATCACATTGTTAGGTGTGATATTTTATGCGGTTCTTCCCGGATTGGCACGCTCTCTAAATGATCATGCGAATGAAATATCTCAGAAGGATCAAGATGATAGGGCTCTACAAGAGCTTAATTTAGCGCTCATGCTCCAGCCAAGGTTCGCAGTAGCTTTGTACACTAGGGGCGCGATCTATGAGAAAAAGAAAGACTTTGATCTTGCTCGTGCTAACTATCAAGGTGCAGTAGAACTTCGCTATGCTCCAGCGTATGGCAATCTGGCACGGCTAGAAATTATCGAGGCACAAAATTATACAAAAGCTGCCAAGCTAACGAAGGAAGGCTTAAAATTCGCAACCGACGATGAAGCAAGATATACGCTCTTAAAGAATTTAGGTTGGGCATTATGGAATATGAGCCTCAAAAAACTCCTCAATCTGTCCCTCTGTATACATCTGTATCGGATAAACTCCAGCCGGACGCAGTATAATTGCACCATCAGCAGTAATTTCTACCGATAGCATAGTTTCAGTCTCCAACCCCAGACGCTTGAGAATAGCTTTAGGGATAGAGACTTGACCTTTCTTTCTAAGCTTGATGACTTCCATAATTCAAACATCCGGATCGCCGGAAATCAGGTAAATAGTAACGAATGAGGCTTATCAATTGTGTTGCAGTCTGTAAAATTTTATAACAATCTCAAAAAATTTCCGGCAATTATCATGGATATGAGCAGATCGAGCAGAGTAGGATAACCTATGTCAAATATACTTAGAAGAATTACAGTTAATCCTAAGCAATGTGGTGGTCGCCCTTGCATTCGGGGTATGAGAATTCGTGTATCAGATGTACTAGACTTGTTTGCATCCGGACTTAGCGCAGAACAAATCTTGGAAGAAATGCCCGATCTTGAAGCTGATGATCTCAAAGCAGCACTTTTATACGCCTCGCGTAAGCTTAATCATCCTGTGTTGGTGGCATGATAATCTGGATAGACGCACACCTATCACCTGCTATCGCTGCTTGGATCACTAGCACATTTGGCATAACAGCATTAGCTTTGCGGGATATTTCTCTCAGAGATGCTGAAGATCTTGAGATTTTTAAGGCAGCAAAAGCTCAAGGCGTTATTTTTATGACAAAGGACAGCGACTTTGTTGATTTGGTTGATCGTTTTGGAGCGCCACCAAAAATTATCTGGTTGACGTGTGGGAATACTTCAAACGCTCGGTTACAGGAGATTTTGAGTACAACTTTGCTAGAAGCACTGGAGCTTTTGCAAGGAGGCGAAGCATTAGTCGAAATCAGAGGAGATTAGCAGCCTGGGCTAACATACTCAGTAAAGAGAACAGTTGTTTTAGAATCATCGTGAAACTTTAAGGTTCGTTTCCCCAATTTTTTTGCTAGTGCTTATCCTAACCCCATTTTAGAAATATAAGTAGATACTCTGAAGCCGTATAACAGTATCTACGTGTTATCCTTTATTTACTAAATATGCACTATTTTCTCTCGTTACATAAAAAAGTAGTGAGATCAGGGAGAGCACACCATGTATTGGGACAACGACTTAAGGTTTTACTACCATCACAATCTGATAATAGTTAACGATGAGGAGGATGTAAATACAATTGCTATTAATATTGAGTACCGTGTGTTTGCTATAGATGGTAAAAGCTATTTTATCAAAAACCTTACTTCTTTAGAATGTTTCTGGTGCTATGCTAATAAATTACTGGCACTTGGTGAGGTTGTTAGTGGTCAGTTGCTCTCTACAAACAATCCAGGAGAAATTCCTACACTGATAATCACAGAAGCATCAAAAGAACTCATGAGACAGCAACCTGATTAATCTCATCTGGTGTCAGGTGAGAGTGTATCACTTGACCATCGCGAAACCAAACAATGCGCTGAGTTTTGCGAGCAACGTCTGGTTCGTGTGTTACCATCACAACAGTAATTCCACTGGCATTGAGTTCGCCAAAAATCTCTAACACTTCTTGAGTTGTGCGGGAATCTAGCGCACCAGTAGGTTCGTCAGCTAGAAGCAAAACTGGGTGATTAACAATAGCACGAGCGATCGCCACCCGTTGTTGCTGTCCACCAGAAAGTTGATTTGGTTTGTTATTAAGTCGTTTTTCTAGTCCTACCCGCTTAAGAGCTTCAACTGAACGCTCATATCTTTCTGCTGATTTTACATCAGCATACACCATTGGCAGCATGACATTTTCTACCGCTGATAATTGTGGTAACAAATGGAATTGTTGAAAAACAAACCCCAGCTTTTTGTTACGAATATGTGCCAATTCAGTATCATCCATGTGAGCCACATCGATATTATCTAAGTAATACTTTCCAGATGTCGGACGATCCAGACACCCAATAATATTCATGGCTGTGGATTTACCAGAACCAGAAGGCCCCATAATTGCACAGTATTCGCCTTGTTCTATAGTTAGATTAATATCATCTAGTGCCCGCACTTCAGTTTCACCACTGCCATAAATCTTAAAAACTTGTTCTAAGCGAATAATGGCTGGCTTGCTTGTAGGTGAGGAATTAGCAGTTAAAACTGGGGAGTTAAGAGTCATTGCTTCTTCCATTTACTTATGCACTCCTTAAAGCTACAATCGGGTCGAGTTTGGCAGCACGACGAGCAGGAACAACCCCAAAGAATAAACCAATACCACCAGAAACACCGACGGCGATCGCAATCGCTACAGGAGATACAGCGGCTTCTAATGGAGTCAGCGCACCTACAAGCATCACACCACCTACGCCAATAACTGTACCAAGTAACCCTCCGGCTGCAGAGAGAATGACTGCTTCAATAACAAACTGTAGTAGGATATCCCGCTCATTTGCACCAATTGCCTTACGCAAACCAATTTCTTGGGTGCGTTCAGTCACTGACACGAGCATAATATTCATGATGCCGATACCACCTACAAGCAAGGAAATACCAGCGATCGCTGCTAGCATAATTGTTAAAGCACCAGTAATTTGACCAACAATCTGGAGCGCATCTTTCTGAGTACGAATAGTAAAGTCATCTTCATTAAGAATTTTGTGCCGTTGGCGTAGCAAATTAGTAATTTGAAACTCCGCTGCGTCAACTTGATTGTTACTACGAGCCGAAGCAACGATATAATCTAACGCTATACCATAGGGAGAATTCTTTCCGACAAGTAGATTAGCAGAAGTAGTGATTGGAACTAAAGCTGCGCTGTCGTAATCAGCTCCCACGCTTGAGCCTTTAGCTTGTAGCACACCAATAACTTGAAAGCTGGAGCTTTTGATCCTTAACTGCGCACCTACTGGATTATGACTACCAAACAATTGTTGTGCCAAGTCCGCACCTAAAACAACAGCTTGGTTATTACGCTTAAGATCTAAATCGGTGAAAAACCGACCTTTAGCAGTTTCAAAATCCCGTACTTTAAGAAAACTAGGTTTTGTGCCAATGATGTTAACACTGGTGTTTCGATTACGATAATTCACTACTACTCTCGTATTCAACTCAGGAGATACCCCGATTACTGCTGGTACTTGAGAAATAATTGCATCCGCGTCTGCTAATACCAACGTCTTTGGGATATTAGACGAAATCCTCTGAGTTTCACGATTACCAGGACGTATAAATAATACATTTGGCCCTAGAGATGCCAACTGTTTGGTAACATACTTTTGTCCTCCTTGGCCAACACCAATCATGGCAATGACTGAGGCATTACCAATCACAATCCCCAACATAGTGAGGGTACTACGTAATTTATTTGATAGCAGGGTTTTTCCTGCCATTTTGACACTTTCGAGAAAATTCATTTTTTTATTTTTGTTTCGCCTGCTGCTCACGCCTATAATCTGGAGGCGGGTTAATAAAGACGAGATCGCCCTGTTTCACTCCCTCTAGAATCTGAGTTTGGTCTTTAATTTGCGAGCCAATTGTCACATAGTGAAATAGAGGTTTATTCTTAGCATCCGGAATTAATACACCCGTGTTACCTTTTTCTGTAACAATCGCTACAGTTGGTACTAATAAAGCATTCTTGAGTTGATCACCAAAAAAGGTTAAATTTACGTTCAAACCAGAGCGTAGCTTATCTAAACCACTATCAATAGCAATTCGTATTTGGAATAATGTTACGCCTTCATCTTTGACTGCTTCCGGAGCAATCAAACGTACATGTCCTTTAAAAACTTGGTCAGGGTAAGCATCAGCAACGATTTCCACTTGCTGTCCCTGTTTGATTCTACCAATGTCAATTTCTGGAACTTGTGCTAAAACTTCTAATCCCTTTGCTAGAGCAATAATTGAACTAGAAGTTGCTGAGGCGCTGACAGATGCAGAAGTTGTTGGTGTTACAAACGCGCCGATGTTAGCATACTTTTGGGTTACAACTCCAGAGAAAGGAGCACGGATGACCGTATCTTCCAACTTTACTTGTGCTGCTTTTAGCTTAGCTTTAGCCATGTCCACAGCCGCCTGATTCTGAGCAATTTCCTCTGTACGGGTTCCACTTTGCATCAGCGATAACTGTTTTTCTGCTTCTCGTAATGCTGCACCAGCTGCATTATCATCGCTGATAGCTTGATCCAGTAATTGCTTTTTCTCTGCTCCCTGTTGGTATAAGTATTGGTAGCGCTTGACTTGCTGGCTGGTGTAAAGTGCCTTGGCTTTAGCTGAGTCGACTTGTGCTTGTGCTTTTGCAATTTCCTGTGGACGGTTACCAGCAACTGCCTCTGCTAGCTTTGCTTCGGCTTGTTTCCCGTCAGCAAGAGCTTGATCTACCTGCGCCTCAATATCTGCACTATCCATCCGAGCAATAATTTGCCCAGCTTTCACCTTATCGCCCTGTTCTACATACAGATGTGTTAAAAGTCCAGGGTTTTTTGGGCTAATATTCACATTCTGAATTGGCTGCACCTTACCACTAGCAGTAATCCTGACTGTGATGTCCTTCGCCTGAACCCCAACGGTTAATTGGGAAATGTCTTCTTTGTTGTTTAAGCGATTGACCACTGTGTAGGTTGTAGCTGTACCAACAACTAACATACTAGCTGCTAATAACCCTATCACCCAGCGTGAGCCATGCTTAACTTTGCCAATTATAGGAATTTCTAAATACGTAGTCATAAGAGCAGCGATGGTAGAAGAGCCTTTAAGTTAGCTAGATAGAACTTACGACAACCGTTCCGGGAATTACGTCAGGCTCAAGTTTTAAATCAAAATTGTCATTGCTTAACATATTAATAGTAGCCTTTCCTACACATGGAAAGCTTCACCTAAACGGGTGAGCGGCAACATTAAGATGAGCCTAAATAACTCTGCTTAAATAACGACAAGCAAAGATACAAAAACTCGAGAAAGTTTTCATCCTAACTAACAAATAATTTCCCAATGCCCAATGCCCCTTGCCCTTTGCCCCTTCTTCTAAATTTTCCTTTCGTCAAGGGCTCAGATCGTTTAAGCTAACTGAAAGATTGTTTGATTTGTAAACCAGAGGCGGTACAGTGCCAAAAAAAAGTGGGTTAATTTCTCTTCTGGTTGTCTGTAGTTTGTGGAGCATGCCAAGAGCTGCTTATTCACAAGCACTGATACCCCATACACTGCAACTAGATACAGCAAAATTAGAACAGCAGGGGTTGAGTTTAGCACAGGAAGCGGCTCAGCTAGCCCAGTTTCAACAATTTGAATCAGCTTTACCACGAGCCCGACTAGCATCTCAACTAGCTCCCAAAAGTGATAAAGTCTGGTTTTTGTTAGGTAGTTTGTATTTACAGACTAAGAATGTTGACGGTGGAATCACTGCTTTGAAGCGAGCGCAATCTCTGAATCCTAAGAATGGAGACGTTCTGTTTGCCTTAGGCTCAGCGTATTTTCAACAGCAAAAGTATCAAGATGCTACAGGATATTTCCAGGCAGGCTTGAAGTTAAAACCTAATGATCCAGAAGGTTTGTTTGATTTGGGCAATGCTTACTATGTTCAGGGTAAATTAACAGATGCGGTCGCACAATATAACAAAGCAGTCTCCTTAGAAAAAAAATTCTGGCCAGCTCTTAACAATGTTGGGTTAATCTTGTATGAACAGGGTAATATTCAAGGAGCGATTAGACAATGGCAATCTGCTGCTGCTATTGAGAAGCAAGCTGCTGAACCACGATTGGCAATGGCAGTAGCTTTGTATACTAGTGGCAATCGCCAGCAAGGTATAACAATGGGTGAAGCTGCAATCCGCATTGATGATCGCTACGCCGACTTAAATTTTCTTAAGCAGAATCTCTGGGGTCAGCGTCTACTTAATGATACTAAGAAGTTTTTACAATTACCTAGTATTCAAGCCGCTCTCCAGCAACGCGGAAACTCTTCATCTTCCAAGCAGCAATCAACAGAATAAACAATTTGTTAGTTGTTAGTTATTGGGTGTTAGTTATCAGAAATTCTACCAAGCACCTTTGGGGTGGGTGTAGGGTGTGGGTTATAGAGGAATGGCACTAAGAAAAACCTAAAAAGGGGCTGATACGGGGACGCGGTGACGGGGTGACACAGGGAAAATTCTATCTCCGCGTCTCCCCGTCTCCCCTCTCCGCGTCAATCTTAACCTTTAACTTAGTGCCATTCGGGTTATAGAGTGTGGGGTGTAGGGTTAGAAAGAGCGCCCACGAGCGGCTCTGTTTAAAGCCGAGTTGAATTGTGGGCGAAAAAATCCTTTTATCACAGGTTAGGTTTAAACCCAACCTATGAGCGGGTGGTTTTATATTTTCCCTATCCCCTACACCCTACACCCTGTTCATCCAATTTTCTTGTACTACTTGCTAAAAGCGTCATCAAGTAGTACATATATATTAGTGATACCAGGAAGCGGCTCGCCGCAGTTCTCAGACGGTCTCCAGTAAGTTAGAATGGCTCTTTAATGGTCATCTTTCGGTAGGAGTGCCAGAATCTGGTCAACAAATTGTTGATGGTCAACAATAGGTTTGGAGATATAACCATCAGCGCCACTTTGCTTGAGAAAGTTCTCGCGATCGCCTTCCATAGCGTGGGCCGTCACCAGAATAATAGGTAATGTTGCTGTTTGTGGATCAGATTTCAACATTTGGGTAATCTTAATACCATCAACAGACTTTCCTTGGTAAACACTGCGTGACAGAGAGACATCCATCAAAATAATGTCAACTTCCCCCGTTTTGGCGAAATTTATTACCTCTTCTACATTTTCAGTGTGCTTTACCTCCAAGCCACCTCGCTTGGTCAAAATTTTAGAAAAAACTCTAGCATTAATAAGATCGTCTTCCACAATCAAAACAGTGTTCATGAGAATTTCGATTTTTGATAGCCCATCTTAACTCTTAAAGCACATGCGCATAAGAGGGAAATCACCACTCCAACGCTACATGTGTAAACATCTAGTTAAATAAAAAGGAGTCAGGAGACAGAATTCAGGAGTCAGAATACACCACCCATAAAGGGATGGGGTTTTAAGAAAAGTTTCAATCCCGACCCGCTTCCACTCTTAAACGAGGTTTTAACCAACAACTTCATTCTGACTCCTGGCTCCTGACTCCTGTATTCTTCTTTATAAATACCTCAGTCATCAAGGATAATACTACTGCTTTTTATCCTACGACTATAAAGAAAAGAAGATTTTGTAATGAAGAGCATTTCTTCCGTTATGCTGTGGTTGCTACAGTCTTCGTTTATAGCAACTTTTGTCTATTGAAAACTCAGGGAACAAACTCATGGCGAAACAGTTAAACCTTCTCCCCACGGGACAGGTCATTACCACAGCCTTGCATACAGAGATGCAAAGGTCTTACCTAGAATATGCCATGAGTGTAATAGTTGGGCGGGCGTTACCAGATGTACGCGATGGCTTAAAACCTGTTCATCGACGCATTTTGTATGCCATGCACGAACTCGGTTTGACCCCAGATCGACCATATCGTAAGTGTGCTCGTGTGGTAGGGGATGTACTGGGTAAATACCACCCTCATGGAGATCAAGCAGTCTACGATGCGTTGGTAAGGTTGGTGCAAGACTTTTCTAGCCGCTATCCTTTACTGGCTGGACATGGCAACTTTGGTAGCGTGGATAACGATCCACCCGCAGCAATGCGCTACACTGAAACACGCCTTTCACCCGTTAGTCACGAGGGTATGCTGGCGGAAATTGGCGCGGAAACGGTAGAATTTGCCGGAAACTTCGATAATTCTCAGCAAGAGCCAACTGTGTTGCCAGCACAATTGCCATTTTTGTTACTTAATGGCTGTGCAGGAATTGCTGTAGGGATGGCGACCAATATTCCACCACACAACTTAGGGGATGTGGTGGAAGGGTTGATTGCTTTGATTGATAACCCTAATTTACCTGACGACAAGTTATTTGAATTGATTCCTGGTCCAGATTTTCCCACTGGTGGGGAAATTATAGGTGATGCTGGGGTTCGTGAGGCATATACTACCGGCAAAGGTAGTATTATCCTGCGGGGAGTCGCTCAGGTAGAAGAAATTTTACAGGGACGGGGTAGTAAGCGTCGAACAGCAATTGTGGTGACAGAATTGCCTTATCAGGTGAATAAGGCGGGTTGGATTGAGAAAGTCGCAGAACTGGTAAATCAAGCTCGTCTTCAAGGAATCGCGGATCTTCGGGATGAAAGCGATCGCGAAGGAATGCGCGTAGTCATTGAACTAAAGCGCGATGCAAATCCTCAAGAAGTTCTTCAACATTTATATCACCAGACAGCCTTACAAATTAACTTTGGGGCAATTCTTTTGGCGTTGGTAGATGGACAACCACGGCAGTTGACCTTACGCCAGCTTTTGCAAGAGTTCTTGAGTTTTCGAGAGCAAACACTTTCACGTCGTTACACTCATGAGTTGGAAAAGGCTCAAAGTAGACGCGATTTGGTAGAGGGTTTACTGGTTGCACTCTCTAATCTAGACGAGGTTATTGAAATTTTGCGTAATGCACCTGATGGTGGGACTGCAAAAATTAACCTGCAAAACCAACTCAATTTGAGTGAGGCGCAAGCAGATGCAATTTTATCTATGCCGATGCGACGCCTTACAGGTTTAGAGAAACAGAACCTACAAACGGAGTTTGAGGAGCTAAATCAACAAATTACAACGTTGCAAATATTACTTAATGATAGGCGAGAATTACTTAAGTCCCTGAAAAAAGATTTCCGCTCTCTTAAACGTAAATACAGTGATGCTCGTCGGACTAAGTTAGGGGTAGCAAACCCAGAGCCAGCAAAGGCACAAGGGAGAAAGTCTTCGGAAAAAGACTCTAATGACGATGAAAACTCACAGATTCAAGAACCACAATCCCAAGTAGTTGCAGAAGAAGTGGTTTTAGAATTTACCCATCGAGGTTATGTACGCCGCCTTGGGGCTTCTTCAACAAAGAGGTCAAGATCTGACAATGGTACGTCAGATAATGACTTCATTACACAAACTGCTGCAACCGATACAGAAAAAGAGTTGCTCGTACTCACTAGTGGAGGTAAAGTATACCCGGTTAAGGTAGGCGATATTCCTCCTACAACTGGGCGTTCTGCACGAGGAACACCATTAATAACTTTACTTACTAATACTGCTCAAGAAGCTCAAGAAGCTCTTGTAAACCGCTTTTTCCTCCCTCAAGATCCAGAAGGTACACAGATAATTCTTGTCACTAAGCAAGGAAGAATTAAGCGCCTCGCTCTTACTGAACTGACTAGTCTGACGCGTCGTGGAATCACCATCTTGAAACTTAAAGATGATGATGAATTGTTACTGACTCAATTTACTACCAAAACCCAAGAGCTAGTTTTAGCAAGTTCTGGTGGGCGATTACTGAAGTTTACAGCAAATGATGAACAACTCCCTATCATGGGTCGCACTGCTATGGGTCTACAAGCGTTACGTTTGCGTAACCAGGAAGTGATGATTGGCTGTGTAACTTTAGAAGCAGAGGAGGATGTATTACTAGTAACTCAATTAGGATACGCTAAACGCCTGCAAGTCGGTAGTTTACGATTAGGTAACCGTGGTGATATCGGAACCCAAAGTTTCAAATTTGCCAACAAAACGGATGCCTTAGCGGGTATGGTACTAGTAATCCCAGGCTCTGAAGTGGCAGTAGGAACTAATCATCAGCGAGTAGTCCGGGTACCTGTAGAGGCAGTGTCTAACCTGGGTAGAGATAGCGTTGGTCAAAGTATCTTGCAACTTAACCGAGATGAAAAAATTATTAGTGTTACTAATGCGGGGTAGTGGGCATGGGGCATGGGGCATGGGGCATGGGGCATGGGGCATTGGGCATTGGGCATTGGGCATGGGGCATTGGGCATTGGGTACTGGGTACTGGGATTTACAAGCATATCAATCTACAAGTTTTTCTCTCCCTCTGCTTCCTCTACTCCCCTGCTCCTCCGCCCCTCTGCTCCCCCGCTCTTTTTAGGGTAGTTAATCGTACCAGAACTGATTTTGAACAGGTGTAGACGGAGACAAGAGGTTTCGCGTCTCTAAAAATGTGCTTGCCAAAAGATGAGCGGAAGGGATTGCTATTAGCTTGATGCTAGAGTGTCATCTATAGAATTTTTTTATTTTTTTATCGCCACTTTATAAGTAAAGTGTATCATTTTTATTGTAAATAAATATTACTTTTCCGAAAATTATTGTTATTATAATTAATAAAAGGTTACAAACTTAAAAACAAATACTAAAGTTAAAGCCATGACAAACACAACAAAAATTACTACTCCTGTAATTGAAGATCGTAATGCTTGGCGCTGGGGCTTTACTCCACAAGCGGAAATTTGGAACGGTCGCTTAGCAATGATTGGTTTTTTAGCAGCAGGTTTGATTGAACTGTTTACAGGTCAAGGCTTCTTACACTTCTGGGGTATTCTCTAGCCTAGAAATGTCCTCAAGTGGAAAACAGGTGTGTTGTCTGTCCAGAAAGCTCTCACACCTGTTTCATGAGTTGTTTTGATTGCGGCAAAAATCTAAGATATTTGACAAAAAAAGTAATAGGGGCGAACAATTGTTCGCCCCTATATAGATAGTTCACTTCATATAAGTGACATAAATGATAATAAAATTCGTATTATTTGCTATGAGTCATTTGAAGAACTTATGACTCATGGCCAATAACTAGCGAATATACTCTTTGAGAACACTATTACGATTCGGATGACGTAACTTCCGGAGTGCTTTTGCCTCAATTTGCCGAATCCGTTCGCGGGTAACATTAAAAATTTGTCCAATTTCCTCAAGAGTCTTCATGCGTCCATCATCTAGTCCATAGCGCAGTCTGAGCACATCTCGTTCACGAGGGCTTAGACTATCAAGGACTTTTTCCAGATCTTCTCTCAGGAGATTTTTGGAAACTTGATCTTCTGGTGTCTCGCTATCCGATTCAATAAAATCGCCTAGTCGAGAATCTTCTTCTTTCCCGATAGGCGTTTCTAGTGAAATTGGTAATTGGGCAGATTTAGCAATAAACCTTAGTTTCTCAATTGTCATTTCCATACGAGTTGCAATTTCTTCTTCTGTGGGTTTGCGTCCCATTTCTTGAGAAAGCAACTTGGTGGTTTTTTTGATCCGAGAGATGGTTTCGTAAAGGTGAACCGGAAGGCGTATGGTTCGAGATTGATCAGCGATCGCACGAGTGATAGCTTGACGAATCCACCATGTAGCGTAGGTAGAAAACTTATATCCCTTCTCGTGGTCAAATTTTTCAGCCGCGCGAATCAACCCTAAACTACCTTCCTGAATTAAATCTTGGAAGGATAAACCCCGGTTCATGTACTTTTTGGCAATTGAAACGACTAGACGCAGGTTGGATTGTACCATTTTGTCTTTTGCCCTACGTCCAATATGCAGCCGATAACGGAACTGTGGCAACGGTAATTGTACTGCTTCTGCCCATTCGCTATATAGAGGTTCACGTTCTAACTGCTGGTATAGTCTTTCGTAAACTCGCTCTAATTCCAGCAAATCGGCAATTTTCCGTGCTAGTTCAATTTCTTCGTCTGCTCTGAGAAGACGAATTCGACCAATTTCCTGTAGATAAAGCCGAATAGAATCTTCAGTGTAATGCTTCTTCTTACTTTGTGACCGACGACGCGACTTAGCGGCTTTTCCAGACTTTGCGTCGTCCTCATCAGACTGAGGCTCTAAAAAATCATCAATTTCGCCGTCGTCGCTAATCAGCAAGTCCTCTTCATCGTCTATAACTAAGAGTTCCTCCAACTCGATCTCAGGCTGATTTATTATTTCTAGGTCAGGCTGAAAAATGTTTTCGAGTACGTTGTTAGCCTGGTTCATGCCGCGTTCCTCATGCTCCTTGCAGAATCAATTACTCACAATTGTGTGTACCGCTCTTATAAGATCTATCTTGTTTGATGATTAAGAGCGTTTTCGGCTAAATTGCCGTAAGTAGTTAGGTTAATTTTCGCGTTTTCTAAGAACAGCAAGACTAGATAGGTTTCTTGAAGTTCGCTTCCTCCTTGCTTGAGGAGCTTACGCGCTTCATAAGAAGCCACGACTCTAACTTCTGCTTACCTCATCTTTTGTAATTGCTCAGAACTTTGCTTTATAGCTTAGGTTGCTACGATGATCAGCAAATTCCTTGTCCTAGTAACCGCCGTGCGTGTTGATGGACAACACAATTTTTTTAATAGGTCTAAAAAAGACTCTTCTTGCTAAGAAAATTCACCGCTCCATACAAAAGAAGTATACCTGTCGGGGGATTTTTTTTCTAAATACTGTTCCGATTGTAGCCTGTTTCACAGAATTTGCACTCTTTTCGTGTGGTAACCATGAACTTATTTCTTGTAGAAGCAGATTTTACCTACTAACCTTGACTAGACAAGATTTACGATTAAGTCTGTCACGACTAAGGTAAAGGCTCATTAACCAAAAAGACATTCAAAGTGGTAGTCATAACTTGATTCTCTACCAAACTTTTTGGAATTACACTCTGATTTTCCTTGAAATTCAAAATTAGGTACACCTGCCTTTCTTGGGTTATAAGTATCTACGTACAACAGCAATTACTTAGGAGTCGTGCATTTTATATTACCTTATAGGATAATGTTCCGTGCACCCGCTTTTACATTTTCTTTATAAACTCCTCACATGAAGAATATATTTCATCCATTGTGAAGCACTTTCCATCACGGATGGTTCTTGTCTGACAGTTGGTTGCTGTCTTCAGAGTTGCCTCGCATAGGAACTCTAAATCCAACTGAATTTGGTGCTTATAATGAAGTCATACAATAGGTCATCCTTTTGATCTTAATCACACGTTAGCGCAATGCTGAAATTTCCACCCTATGAAACTTGACAAACTTTTCTTACTGTATACACCGATATTTTAATCAATTCAAAAAGTATTTGACAGCCAAGTTAATCAATCCTATCCTACAAAAGTGTGAAATTGCATAGAATAAATGCAAAATTTATCACACTCTACATTATAAGCAGAAAAAAATTTGTTAAAAAATTACAATAACCGGGCATTTGGCAGTACAAGTACTCACTAATGCCCGGCATGCTTTAAATATCTAAGTCTGAGAGATTCAGTTTAGAGCCGTAGGTTTCGATAAATTCACGTCGAGGTGCAACGCGATCGCCCATCAAGATTGTGAAAATGCGGTCTGCCTCTGCTGCATCCTCAATTTCCACTTGCTTAAGAGTGCGAGTTTCTGGATTCATTGTGGTTCTCCAGAGTTGCTCTGGCATCATTTCACCCAAACCTTTGAAGCGCTGGATGGTATAGTTGGCGTTATCAGGAAACTCTTTAATCAGGGCTTGGAGCTCGCGATCGCTATAACAGTAGCGATGATTCTTCCCTCGCTCCACTTTATAAAGTGGTGGACACGCAATGTAAATGTATCCCTGTTCAATGAGCGATCGCTGATACCGATAGAAGAAAGTCAACAACAGTGTTCTGATATGCGCGCCATCTACATCAGCATCCGTCATAATTACTATGCGGTGATAACGCAGTTGAGAAGCATCAAACTCCTCACCTTTAACACCCAAACCCAATGCTGTGATCAGTGATTGGATTTCGTTGTTTTTGTAGATTTTAGAATCGTCGGTTTTCTCAATGTTTAAGATCTTACCACGTAAGGGAAGAATTGCTTGAAAACGCCTGTCCCTTCCTTGTTTGGCACTATTATGAACAAACACACCACTTGCCAAGGCAAAGTTATGGGTATGAGGGACTTCAATGTCATAAACATCTACCGATTGTTCTAGGTGTTCGATGGAAACAACGCGGTGGTTATAATTGGCAACTGCTTCAACTGCTAGAGCTTGGGAACCTTCAAAGTAGCGTTCACAGAATTTATCAAACCGTAATAATGATTTGTCTCGTTTTTCTAGACGATAAGCTTGGTATGTATCCAAATTCAGCGTCCCTTGCTCAATCTCTATTTGCTTAAGAGCTGCAATAGTTTTGCTGTAGTATGTTTGCTGCAATGCTGTTTTACGCTTTGCTCGAAACTCTGGTGTCCATTGTTCCTGAGTCTTTGATCGCCGCCACTCCAACAAAACTTCATCTTGCCATTGTTTCTGAGCTACGAGTGAAGCTGCTTCTCGTGCTTGAGGGTTGTTAGCAAAATGCTCACGAACTCTTTGAGATTGAGCTTGACGGTTTACCGCATCGTCCCAATATTTTTGCTGTGCTTGGTTAAGTCGTTCATCATTTTGCTCACGGTATGTGTCGTTACTGTTGTAAAACTCACGCCACTTAATAACCATATAAGCTTTGTAAGCTTCATCCTGCCATTGCTCACGAGCTTGTTGTGAAAGAATTTCGCGCGTTTGCTGTTGCTGCATTCTTTTACTCATCTTGGCGCGGTATTCCTGGCTTTGACGAGTTTTGCGACTCTTTTCAATTACATCTTGTCGATGCAATGTTTTTTCAACATGAGCGCGGTGTAGTGCTAAATGTTCAACAGCAGATAACCGCCTTATATTTGTGGGGTTGTTGTTATGCTTGTTGAAATCAATGTGATGGCAATGGTCACCGTCTGTAAGTTGGTAAACACCCTGCCAGCGATTATACCAATCTGCTAACACGTGGGTAAATAGCCAGGAGTCAGACCGAGGGTTCCAAACCATCTCGTAACCATCAATGGTAATTCCTGATTCACTTGTGTCAGACAACCGGCGATATAATGGCATGAGCGAATCATTCGGTGTTAATGATGCGGCTTGTTTGTAACTGCCATCGCGTAGCATGAAGCGGTGATCCGGTGTACAGACAATTGTTTCACCGTTATCCAGAGTTACTTTAATAACTTCGGCATTTGCCTTAGTCATTCTAGGGTTGATAATACGTTCTATACCGACAGTACCATCATTACGAATGGTATAGCAAAAATGCTCTTTACCCATCGCTTGCTCAGCGACAATTTCTTTGAAACTGAGCGATCGCCCATCAGCCAGTGCTATAAGTGTATCCCCATCAAAACAGCCACCTGCAGAATCGCCTTCCACCAGGTATATTTCTGACTCTTTGGGATCTCTAGTACTACAATCTGCCAACTTTCCTGGTAATGGGGAAGATTCTAGTACCGACTTACGCCGCACTAACTCCCTTGCATGACGAGCTGCTTCTGCGGCTTTGAAAGCTTGAATGGCTTTGTCTAAAATAGAATCAGCAACACTAGGTCGGAATTCTAAATACTCAGTAAGAGCTTCTCCCACCAAAGAATCTACAATTCCACGTACTTCAGTATTACCAAGTTTGGTTTTAGTTTGCCCTTCAAATTCTGGATCTGGAACTTTGACGGAAATAACGCCAGTAAGCCCTTCTCGAACGTGTTCGCCACTGAGATTGGAGTCATTCTCTTTGAGTTTGTTGCGTTTGCGAGCGATCGCATTCAACGTCCGAGTTAAAACTGCCTTCAAACCTTCTAAATGCGTACCACCATCAACTGTACGAATATTATTAGCAAAGCCTAATAAGTTATCTGTATAAGCGTCAGTACACCATTGCAAAGCGACTTCCACCTGTACATTATTGCGTTCTCCAGTTACAAAGATAACTTCTTCATGTAGAGGCTGCTTGTCACCGTTAATGTAGGTGACATATTCTTTAATCCCACCTTTGTACTCATAAGTTTCTACCTTAGGTGTACCGGTTTTGAGTAGTTCCAGACGGTGGTCGCTAAAAGTAATTTTGACGCCTGCATTTAGATAAGCTAATTCCCGTAGGCGGCTTGCCAAAGTAGTATAATCAAACTCCGTACCAGTAGTAAAAATTTCTGCATCTGGTTTGAAGGTGACACAAGTTCCTGTACGATTTTCCTTATATGGCTTGGCTTCTAGTTCCGTGATAGGAACACCTCGTTCAAATATTTGGGTATGAGCCTTTTTATCTCGCCACACTGTGACTTCGACTTTCTCTGATAAAGCATTAACAACAGAGATCCCTACACCATGCAATCCTCCAGAAACTTTGTAGCCGCCACTGCCAAATTTACCCCCTGCGTGCAGTACTGTTAAAACTGTTTCTAATGCTGATTTCCCTGTTTGCGGGTGAATATCAGTAGGAATACCCCGACCATTATCTGTTACAGTAACAGAACCATCTGCGTTGAGATCCACCTCCACATGGGTGCAGTAACCTGCTAAAGCCTCATCCACTGAGTTGTCCACCACTTCATAAACTAAATGGTGGAGTCCTCTCGGACCAGTTGAACCAATGTACATTCCCGGTCTTTTGCGGACGGGTTCCAGCCCTTCCAGAACTTGAATCTGAGCGGCACTGTAACTGCTCGTCATGAAAATTCTCCTGTTAAGTGGGGGTGAAGTCGCCTAAAAGGCAAACAAAGTTAAAACACTCCAAAATTCTAACACAAAAGGCTTGCTGGCGACTGTAGGGCAATTTTAAGAGAAAATTTTTCAGGGGATGTACCCATTGCAAGATTGTTAGTTATTATTGGTTAATTGTTGCTTCCTAATCTCTAACTCCTAACCCTCAGCAAATGACTAAACTAATTGTGATATGTGGCGCGACAGCAACAGGCAAATCAGGGTTAGCGTTAGCATTAGCTATGCGGCTAGGCTCTGTAATTCTAAGTGCAGATTCTCGTCAAGTATATAGAGAATTTAATATCGGTACTGCTAAACCAACACAGGTTGAACAAAATTTGATACCGCACTATTTAATTAATTTATGCGACCCAACGGAGACAATGACAGTCGCCGAATATCAGCAGCAAGCCCAAGACTTAATTGCTTCTTTGTCCCTCACTCCTCCACTTCTCCTAGTAGGTGGTACTGGTCTATACATACGTTCTATAACCCAGGGAATGAAGATTCCTAGAGTGCAACCGCAACCGGAACTGCGATCGCAATTAGAATCGTTAGGACAAACTCATCTGTATGCGATGCTGCAACATATTGACGCTATTGCCGCAAATAAGATTCATCCTCATGATACTGTGCGAACTTTAAGAGCATTAGAGGTATATTATGTCACAGGTCGACCCATTTCTGAACAGCAAGGTGAAAATCCACCAAATTATCCAATATTACAAATTGGATTGGATTGTGATCCGGCCGATCTCACCCGCCGTATCGCCCAGCGTACGGATAAGATGATAGCAGATGGTTTAGTCGCCGAGGTAGAGTCTCTTTGCCAAAAATACGGTTGTGATTTACCTTTACTAAATACTTTAGGTTATCAAGAAATCAAGCAATACTTAGCAGGGGATATTTCCTTAAATGAAGCTAAAGACTTAACAATTTTGCACACGCGACAATTTGCTAAGCGACAACGCACTTGGTTTAAAGCATACCCTCAAATTCGGTGGTTTGATGCACAGAGTCCTGATTTGTTAGAAGAAGTTTGGGACTGTGTACAGAATTTTATAGATCGTTAGGATCAATACCCATCTCCCGAAGTTTTTGTGCTAGTAGTTCAGCCTTTTGCTCAGCCTCGTTAGCACGCTGTTCAGCTTGGCTAGCTCGTTCATCACCAGTCAGCAGAACATTACCATCCTGGTAGCACCAGCGTAACCAAGTATCTTGCCTTCCTTCAAATTCTCCTTCCCAAAGAGTCAAACCTAATCCGACTTGCTCTAACCAAGTTTCTTTGGTTTCAAAGTAGCGCCTTCCCCTTTGTTCGTAGATATGCAGCACTTGGTCTTTTAATTGCTGCTGAGAATCATATACAATATAGTAACTTACCCGCATGTGCTCATAAATTCTCAATTTTTTCTCTAATTCATCACCTTCTTTATTAGAGACTATTTCAATCACAACTTCTGGCGGTTTGCCAAATTTCCAAACCATGTAACAACGGTTTTGCTTTTCCCACCAATTTTGTGGTACTTGAACATCAAAGCTGAGGAGGACATCAGGTACAATAGGAGGTTGAAGGTCTGTGTAGTAAATGCCGACATTAGCTTCGGCTATAAAAGCTTGTTCTTGTAAAGAACTGTAAAGCGAAGCGACTAAAAGGCGTTGTTGTTTAGCAGAGGCAAAGTTATCCACAGGAGTATCATCTTCAGTAACTAGCAGATTCGCATCTGGTATGTAGAAATCATCACCATCATTAATAAAAAGTTGGTCAAACATAAGTTTATCCACCACTTAAGAGCTTTATGAAGAAGAATTCAGAATTCAGGAGTCAGGAGTCAGAATGAAATTGTTGGTTTAAAATCTCATCTTTTGTGAACGAAACAGGCGTTGAAACTTTTCTTAAAACACCATCCCTTTACAGATAGTGTATTCTGACTCCTGAATTCTGTCTCCTGACTCCTATTCATCCTAAAATTTTTCTCTAACAACTATCCATATATAAAAAACTATGCTTACTCAAGACAAACAACAACGTAATTGGAAACCGATTATAAAACAATTTGAAGCTGTTGTTGGCAAAAATGGTGTGGTTCAACGCCGTGAAGAATTGATCACTTATGAATGTGATGGATTGACTAGTTATCGCCAACGTCCTGCTGTTGTCGTCTTACCTAGAACCACAGAACAAGTTGCTGAACTGGTGAAGATATGCGATCGCCACTCTGTTCCGTTTATCGCGCGTGGTGCTGGAACTGGTTTATCTGGTGGAGCTTTGCCAATTGAAGAATGTGTTTTGATTGTCACTTCTTTAATGCGGCAAATTCTAAACGTAGACTTAGAAAATCAACGGATTGTTGTTCAACCGGGAGTTATTAACAACTGGGTAACCCAAGCTGTAAGCGGTGCTGGATTTTATTACGCCCCTGATCCCTCTAGTCAAATTATCTGTTCTATTGGTGGAAATGTAGCAGAAAACTCTGGTGGGGTACATTGTCTAAAATATGGTGTCACGACTAACCACGTTTTAGGATTAAAACTTGTCCTTCCTGACGGTTCAATTGTAGATGTAGGAGGACAAATTCAGGAAACGCCTGGTTATGACCTAACAGGTATATTTGTTGGCTCTGAAGGAACATTAGGAATTGCAACAGAGATCACTCTCCGAATTCTCAAAACTGCTGAATCAATTTGTGTGCTTCTAGCGGATTTTACTAATGTTGAAGACGCTGGAGCAAGTGTTTCCGATATTATCAGTGCGGGAATTATTCCTGGTGGAATGGAAATTATGGATAACATCAGCATTAATGCTGTTGAAGATGTTGTTGCAACAAATTGTTATCCACGCGATGCTGCTGCTATTTTGTTAGTAGAAATTGATGGGTTGGCAGTAGAAGTTGCAGCAAATAAAGAACGCATTGCTGAAATTTGTAAAAATAATGGCGCGCGTAATATTACCACTGCAAGCGATCCAGAGCAACGGCTGAAATTGTGGAAAGGACGTAAAGCCGCTTTTGCCGCAGCCGGACACTTAAGCCCAGATTATTATGTACAGGATGGTGTCATTCCGCGTACTCAATTGCCTTATGTACTCGGTGAAATTGAAGCAATCAGTCAGAAATATGGCTACCGGATTGCTAATGTGTTTCATGCTGGTGATGGTAATCTTCACCCACTAGTCCTTTATGATAATTCTGTTCCAGGAGCCTTAGAGAAGGTGGAAGAAGTAGGAGGAGAAATTCTTAAGCTTTGTGTAAAAGTGGGAGGTAGTATTTCTGGTGAGCATGGTGTTGGTGCAGATAAAAAATGCTATATGCCAGAGATGTTCACTGAAGTAGATTTAGAGACTATGCAGTGGGTACGCGAAGTGTTTAATCCCAAGGGTTTAGCAAATCCAGGAAAGATTTTTCCTACACCACGTACATGTGGTGAAGCAGCAAACGCTATGGGTGCTAATATCAAGCAGTTTGAGGGTTTAGAAAGGTTTTAAGTTGTTTTTGTAAAAAAAAATAACAATTTAAAGTAGTGCGACTCATTTTAATTTAGAAATATGAGACAATTGGTTGTAAATGTAAAGATTTACTCATGCTCTGAATATCACTAAGCTGCATATGTATTTCGGATATCCATAAGCAGGATTTGTAACGTCTCTACAGATTTAAACCACCCGCTTTTACAAGAGATTTAGATTGCTAGATTAAGTTCAAAGTATTGATATGTGTGGTGGAGGTAAAAGCTGGCGGAGGAAGCTTTGCAAGACCAGGTTAATCAGGAACAACTGCTAGGATCAATTCAACAGCGTATTCGCCAATCTATGGATTTGGATACAATTCTCTCCCAAACAGTGAAGGAAGTCCGAGAGTTTATCCAGTGCGATCGCGTCCTTATTTATCGCTTAGAATCAGATGGAAGTGGAGTGATTGCGGTGGAATCAACTGCTGCAACCAATTGTCCTCTCGAGGGAAGAAATATCAAAGACCCCTGCTTTCAGGAAAAACATATAGAATACTACAAGCAAGGTTGTCCTCAAGTAGTAGAAGATATTTACACAGCAGGGCTAGCGCCATGCTACATTGAATTACTTGCCTCTTTGGAAGTCAGAGCCAATCTGGTTGCTCCGATTTTTTTGAAGCAGGATTTCTGGGGATTGTTTGTTGCACAAAATTGCTATGAACCACGTTTATGGAAGCCAGCAGAAATTAAACTGCTTCAGCAACTCGCAGATCAACTAGGGATTGCTGTTCAACAAACTCAAATACAACAACAAGTACAGCAGCTAGAAGTTCAGCTATCGCTGATGCATAAGCAAGCAGCCGAGTTGCATGACTGTCTCAGTTTTACAGGCTTAATGCAGCGCATCACTGAAAAAATTCGTGATAGTCTTGATGAGGGCGAAATTTTACAGACAGCTATTAAGGAATTAGCAGATATATTGAAGGCTAATTGCTGTTCAGTTGAGCTTTATAGTGACGGTCTTACTAAGGCAACTATTGTCTACGATTACACCATAAACCTACCCCTGAGCCAAGGATTAACTAGACAAGTTGCAGAGTTTCCCAAAATTTACGAGCCATTGTTGCGAAAGCAACATCTGCAATCTCTAGAAATTGTTCCATCTTGGAGCCCAAAGTTAAGTGTTATGGTTCAACTTGCTTGTCCAATTTTTGATGATCAAGGCATCATAGGTAATCTTTGGGTTACGAGGTTAACACAAGAAACATTTAATGATCTGGAACTCAAACTTGTACAGCATGTCGCAAATGAATGCGCGATCGCCATTCGACAAGCGCGACTACACAAACTCACTCAGACACACAATAACGAATTAGAAAAACTCGAACATTTAGAAACCGAGTTTCTCAGGACTCTTTCCCATGAACTACGCACACCAATCACTACTATTAACCTCGCTGTGCAGACTTTAGAAATCCTTCTCCAGCAAGAAGGAGTATTAGATCTAGAAATTGTTCCTCACCTGTTACAGATTCTTCATAATGAGTGCCAGAGAGAAAGCAAGTTGATTGATGACCTGCTAATGCTTACATATCTAGAAACACAAGCTGAACCGCCAACTTTAATTTTTATTGATTTACAAACCTGGCTTCCCCCCATCGTCGAATCTTTTCGAGAGCGCTCTAGCTGTGAGCAACAGGAATTAAAACTGGCGATCGCTAGTGGGATACCGCTCCTGGAAACAGATATCACTGATTTGGAGCGTATTGTGACCGAACTGATCAATAATGCTTGTAAATTCACGCCTGCGGGTGGATCAATTACAGTTTCGGTTTACGGAATAGAAGATACGGTAGTTCTGAGTTTCAGTAATTCTGGAGTTGAGATTCCCAATAATGAACTCTTAAGGATTTTCACTCCTTTCTATCGGATACTGGGTGACGAACCGTGTAAGTATGGTGGAACAGGACTCGGATTAACCTTAGTGAGGAAACTCGTGAAACATCTAGGTGCCTCAATTGACGTAGAAAGTGCAGCCGGTAAAACTACCTTCAGGATCAAATTTCCCAAGGCGATTAGTCTATAACTCTCTCTGAGTCTGGGGTTTACTCGTTTACCATTAATTATCTAGAAAACAAGAAAAAATATTGGCAATTGTGTAATAAATTTAGTATGATAGGCACTTGGGTGAGAAGCTCAACGGCTGAGCAGTGGACTCTTAATCCATTGGTTCTAGGTTCGAATCCTAGGTCACCCACTATTGACGGTCTCCGTCCTAAAGGAGCAGAGATTCTTAAGACACAAGTGTCTCAATATCCTGTTTACACAGGTACGCGCGGCTCAATACGTTTGCCACTTAGGGCGTACTGATATCTCCTCAAGGTTGTTTCGGGCGTAGACTTTCTCCCAGTCCGGGAGTAGGTTTTATTTAAATGTCTTATACTGACATATGTACATTCTAGCAGAAAGCCGTCCTACAAGGACGGGGTTTTAGACCCAATTCTTTGATAATTTATATGTGCTTTCGGTTCCTATAGCTCAACAATGCAGCTAGTACACAAAAAAATTTCAGTAGTGACGGCGATCTCGCTCCAAGTCGTAGATAACTTTCTCCAGGTACCAGTTGTCAGATTTACCAGGATGCAGCTCCCTCTGGCGCTTAAGCAACCTTTTAGCCGTGGGTGTGTCGCCGCGAAGCAAGCTAATCAGTCGGCTTTGTAGTTGCCTGTTTTTTGGATCTATCCTGTATGAGCGAGAAACCCTACCTCGTATTTTCTCCCCTGATCGAGGTGAAAACATTTTTTTCCAAAGGTATTGCAGGTACTGTAGTTGGCGAACAAGTACAGATAGCAGCGTAAGTGCGATCGCTAATAGATAAAGAACGTGAAGAATTTCCATAAATTGAGTTGCTTTACCAACTCAATCCAAAATGTAGCAACTTTCCATTGTTCGACCACGGGAAGTCCTCGTATTTTTATTTATTGTTAAAAAAATTTTTCTCCGTACCGATAGTATTCATGGCACTTTTTACTAGTTTGTGCAAAAATTAGGCAAGGTAAGCACGTAAGCTGTGGGGCGTTTCAAGCTCAGTTATCAGTTATCGAGGAGGAGAAGCACATAGAAGACTCGGGTGATACTGTGAGCAGCTTTATTTCTCCTTATCGTGGTTTACAATATTTTGACTGTAAACACGAAGATGCTGAGTATTTTTTTGGTAGACAAGCATTAATTGATCAACTTTTAGAAAAAGTCCGTACTAGTAACTTCTTAGCGGTTTTGGGAGTATCAGGAAGTGGTAAGTCTAGTTTAGTAAGGACAGGATTGCTATATCAATTGCAGTGTGGGCAGAGGTTGCCAGGGAGTAACAAATGGCGCTTCATTATCTTTAGACCAGGTGAGCATCCCTTTCAGCACCTAACTCAAGCATTGGTCGAACTTGGATTATCAGAAGTTGATAGCAGTATCGAACTTGCTAAAATTCGGGCAATATTTGGTACAGGTGCAACTGAAGGTTTAGTACAAGTAATTACATCTGCTGAAGTTGAACGAGTGGTGTTAGTAATAGACCAATTCGAGGAAGCGTTTAGTCTATGTCGTAACACCATAGAAAGACAAAGGTTTTTTCAGTGTATTTTGGGTGCGTTACAGCGAACGGACAATAAACTCTGCTTAGTGCTGACAATGCGGGCAGATTTTTTTGGTAAGTGTGCTGAACAAGAGTATAGCGGATTGGCACAACAGATTCAGCAAAATCTGGTGACTGTAACACCAATGACCAAGGAAGAACTAACACAAGTCATCACTGAACCAGCAAACAAGGGGGGTTTACAAGTACAAGAAGAACTCGTGGAGCAAATCATTGCTGATGTAGAGGGTTCGACTGGGAATTTACCTTTATTGCAGTACACGTTAACACAATTGTGGCAGCAGGGGGAATTTACGTTACCTGCGTACACTCGCTTGGGAAGTGTTAAAGAAACCCTAGAAAAACGTGCTACAGAGGTTTATCAGTCTTTCTCAACAGATGAACAGTTAGTTTCAAAGGAAATTTTTTTACAACTAACCCAGCTAGGAGAGGGAACTGAGGATACAAGTAGACAAGTTTTGCTTCAGGATTTGATCTCATCCCCACAACAAAAGAATTTGGTAGAAAGTGTAATAGGCAAATTAGCGGCTGAAAATGTTGGGCTGCTAACGACAACAGAATTAGGAAAATTAGTCGTAGTCGATCTTGCCCACGAAACATTAATTCAAAATTGGTCATTGTTACACCATTGGATAACCGAAAACACAGAGGTTTTTAGACAACGACAGCAAATTGAGTTAGCAGCAAAAAAATGGCTAGATAGTCGTAAGGAGAAAGCTCGCTTACTACAAAAAGAAAAACTGGCTCAGGTAAAAGATTTTTTGCAACGCTATGGAGAGCGAATTTCTTTGAGCAGTTTAGCACAGGATCTGATAGAAGTTAGTCAAGCAGAGCAACGGCGACTAGAACAAGAAACAGAACAACAGCCATATCCAGAAATACAACAACAAAGAAAAGCACCTATAGCATCCAAAACCATTACTAAATTTGCTCTGGGTACTACACTAGTACTAGGTATTGTGGGAATTTTTGCCTTTATCCAGTCAAGAATATTTAACCCACTGGATGCCTGGAAGACTCAGCGATCGCAAGACTTGAATTTAATTAGCACAGAAAATACATCAAATTTAGACCTTAATGCCCTAATCAATAATTTAAAAGCAGGTAAGCAACTACAAACAGTACCACAATCAACGAAAGTAGATACAAATACTAAGTTAAAAGTTTTGACGAACTTGCAACAAGTCTTTTACGGCATCAAAGAGCAAAACCGTCTTATTAAACATGAGGCTTTAATTAATGGAGTTGCCTTCAGTCGTGATGGTAAAATTCTTGCTTCTGCAAGTCGTGATAAAACAGTAAAATTGTGGCGCACTGATGGCACATTAATAACTACCCTACCGCATGAGGACGGCGTGAATGGGGTTGTCTTTAGCCCAGATGGAAAAACAATTGCCTCGGCAAGTTCCGACAAAACAGTGAAACTGTGGCGCACTAATGGCACATTAATAACTACTCTACAACATGAGGCTCCAGTTAATGGAGTCGCTTTTAAACCAGATAGCAAAGCGATCGCTTCAGCGGGTTCGGATAAAACAGTAAAACTGTGGCGCATTGATGGTACTCTGATTAATACTATCAAAGGGCATCAGGCTTCAGTTAATGGGATCGTATTTAGCCCGGATGGAAAAACAATTGCTTCCGCAAGTTCCGACAAAACAGTAAAACTGTGGCGCATTGATGGCACTTTGATTAATACCATCAAAGGTCATGAAGATGTGGTAAATGGGGTTGCTTTTAGCCCAGATGGAAAAACAATTGCCTCGGCAAGTTCCGACAAAACAGTGAAACTATGGCGAACTGACGGCACATTGATCACTAGCCTACAGCACGATGGTTTAGTTAATGCGATCGCCTTTAGTCCCGATGGCAAAAAACTTGCCTCAGTAAGTGGGGATAAAACAGTAAAACTGTGGCGCATTGATGGCAGCTTGATAACTACCCTTAAGGCGCATGAGGACGGGGTAAATGGTGTAGCATTTAGTTCTGACAGCAAAACTCTTGCCTCTGGAAGTAGTGACAAAACAATAAAGCTGTGGCAGATTGATGGCACTACAATGACGACTTTCAAAGGTCATGAAGCATCGGTTCATGCTGCTGGATTAAGTCCTGATGGCAAAATTGTTGCCTCTGCAAGTTGGGACAATACAGTAAAACTGTGGCGAACTGATGGCACTTTGATAACTACTCTACAGCATGAAGATGGGGTTAATAGCATTGCGTTTAGTCCCGATAGCAAAATAATCGCTTCAGCAAGTTGGGGCAGAACAGTAAAACTATGGCGAACTAATGGTACGTTGATCACTAACCTTAAGGGACATGAAGATGCGGTAAATGGTGTAGCATTTAGTCCTGATGGTAAGATTCTTGCCTCTGCAAGTCGTGATAAAACCGTCAAGCTCTGGCGAAGTGATGGCACCTTAGTCACTACTATTCAGGGACATGAGGACGCAGTGAACGCTGTTACATTTAGTCCTAATGGCAAAATTCTTGCCTCTGCAAGTGCAGACGAAACAGTGAAATTGTGGCAAACCAACGGCAGCTTAATTACTACTCTTCAGGGACATGATGACGGGGTAAACGGTATTGCATTCAGTCCCGATGGCAACATTATTGCTTCTGCGAGTCGTGACAAAACCGTGAAATTGTGGCGAATCGATGGCAGCCTAATCACCACGCTTAAGGGACATGAAGATGCAGTAAATGGTGTAGCATTTAGTCCTGATAGCAACATTATTGCCACTGCAAGTGCAGACAAAACCGTGAAACTGTGGCGAACAAGCGATGCTAGTTTGATTATTACCCTCAAGAGACATGAGTTTGAAGTTAATAGTGTGATTTTTAGCGCCGATGGCAAAATTCTTGTTTCTGCAAGTAGTGATAAAACAGCAAAACTCTGGAATTTCAATCTGGATAATCTGGTTAACAGTAGTTGCGAATGGCTGCACGATTATCTACAGAATCCAAACAACGGTATGAAGTTAGATGAGCCAAACCGCCATATTTGCGACGACGTACAACCGAAATGAACGCGGTTCAATTGGTTCGGTAGGGTGCGTTACGCTGGCGCTAACGCACCGCTTATATGCTCATTTTTAGTTTCAAGTTTATTGAAGTATCTTAAAACAAGAAAATTCTTAGCTAAGACAGTAATTTCAGCAGTAGACTTTATATAAGAAATCTATAATAAAGAAACCACATTGAGCTATTACTTATGACAACCAAACAAGCAATTTTTGAAGTGATTGCAAACTATTGGATCGATAGCTGATTTCATATCAACGTCAAGGGACGTGAAGAGAATTTGGGAAAAGGTCAGTCAAACGAAGCGGTAACTTGGGAGAGAGATTTTCGTCGAAAAGTAATCTCATGGGGACATTGGCACAGTCATAAACCGACGCTCGCGGTCAGCTGCGTATGCGATACAGGCTTTAAAATCTTCCCGCGTTACATCGGGAAAGTCTTCAAGTATCTCTGCTTCTGTCATATCAGAAGCTAGATACTCAAGCACTTCATAAACTGTTATACGCAAACCGCGCACGCAAGGCTTACCACCGCGTTTATTCGATTCAATCGTGATGTAGTCTCGGTAGTTCATAAGCAGTCGGACGAAATTAAATTCATGATGTCTCCAAAAAGACGTGAGGTGAGAAGTTTTTGCTCTAGCTGGAATTATAATACAAAACGATTACGTAAAAAAGGAACTGTGTTACCGATCGCGTTCGCAAAGCGTCTCGTCCCTTGCGCATCTCCGCTCTTGAGAAGAGAAGCGCTGCCTGAAGGCGGAAGTGAGCTAAGTAGATAGGCATTCTTGGTTTGTAGTCCCATTTAAGTTCGCATTAAGCGCAACTACAAACATTATTGAATCTATTCAAACTTATATAGGCAATTGCCTGACTCGGAAACTGCGATCGCTTACGGAAATAATCGCCCCTGCTGCTAAATTCTCCTCAAACCGATTCAATACGGATGCTAAACGTTCATTGATTATTTCGTAACTTTCATTCCCCAATCGAAATAGAATTACGCTTGGCAATGTCGCTCGACTCACTGCCAACAAATACCCAAAATCTAAATCTACAGTCAATAAAACTCGCCCTTCCAAGTGAGCTTTTACCAGAATTTCATCATCGGGGAGTTTTTCTAGACCTTCATCAACCAGATGTACTGCATCATAACCAGCAGCTTTCAGCCAGTTTACAGTTCGGGGAGAGATCCCCATATCCGCCAGGAATTTCATCCAGCCTTCTCACCGACTATTGGGTAAACTTGTTCCCGTGCCAACCATGCAGCGTACATCAATGACTGCTGAACATCCTCTGGTTGCAAATACGGATAATCTTCTATAATTTCAGCCACAGTTTTGCCATTGGCAACTAAATTCAAAATCAACGAAACCGGAACTCGCATTCCTCGAATACAAGCTTGTCCAGCCATAATACGTGGGTCAAATGTAATCCGGTCAAAACCTAACATGATTTTTGAGTATAGAAAATGTTTCAGTCCCAGTAATCATTATGATATATTTTCGGTTAAGATTTTCTAGGCTCTTTGAACCTAACATTTTAAGGCTGACGTGCTATTATTGTCCTCTTTAACGCTGTTATACTACAACTAGCCGCGTTGCCAAATTTTGATATTTCCGCTTATATCTCCAGCAACTACCCAATCTCCATTGTGGCTAAATGCGACGGACATAACTGAGTCGAAAAGACTGAGTGTACAAATTTCCTTACCTGTCGCTACTTCCCATAGTTTGATGGTCTTGTCGTTACTACCACTAGCCAAAATTTGCCCATCACTACTCAAAGCTACTGACCAAACAGACTCAGAATGACCAGTGAGAGTGTGAACTTCTTTACCTGTCGCTACTTCCCATAGTTTGATGGTCTTGTCGTTACTACCACTAGCCAAAATTTGCCCATCACTACTCAAAGCTACTGAATTAACATCTCTGGAATGACCAGAGAGAGTGCGAACTTCTTTACCTGTCGCTACTTCCCATATTTTGATAGTCTTGTCGTTACTACCACTAACCAAAATTTGCCCATCACTACTCAAAGCTACAGAATTAACATCTCCAGAATGACCAGAGAGAGTGCGAATTTCTTTACCTGTCGCTACTTCCCATATTTTGATAGTCTTGTCGTTACTACCACTAACCAAAATTTGCCCATCACTACTCAAAGCTACAGAATTAACATCTCTAGAATGACCAGAGAGAGTGCGAACTTTTTTACCTGTCGCTACTTCCCATATTTTGATAGTATTTTCCCCACAACTACCACCAGCTAAAATTTGCCCATCACTGCTGAAGGCTACGGAATTAAAAGACTCAGTATGACCAGTAAGAGTGCGAATTTTTTTCCCTGTTGCTACATCCCACAGTTTGATAGTACTGTCCCAAAAACGACTACCACTAGCCAGAATTTGCCCATCACTGCTGAAGGCTACTGACCAAACAAACTCAGAATGACCAGTGAGAGTGCGAATTTCTTTACCTGTCGCTACTTCCCATATTTTGATAGTCTTGTCCCTACTACCACTAGCCAAAATTTGCCCATCACTGCTGAAGGCTACTGACCAAACAGACTCACAATGACCAGTGAGAGTGCGAATTTCTTTACCTGTCGCTACTTCCCATATTTTGATAGTATTGTCCCTACTACCACTAGCCAAAATTTTACCATCACTGCTAAAGGCTACAGAATTAACATCTCTAGAATGACCAGTGAGAGTGCGAATTTCTTTACCTGTCGCTACTTCCCGTATTTTGATAGTATTATCGTCACTATCACTAGCCAAAATTTTACCATCACTGCTAAAGGCTACAGAATTAACATATCCAGAATGACCAGTGAGAGTGCAAATTTCTTTACCTGCCGCTACTTCCCATATTTTGATAGTCTCGTTGTCACTATGACTGGCCAAAATTTTACCATCACTGCTCAATGCTACAGAATTAACGTCTCCAGAACGACCAGGGAGTCCAGAATGACCATTGAGAGTGCGAATTTCTTTACCTGTTGCTACTTCCCATATTTTGATAGTACCGTCCTCACTACCACTAGCCAAAATTTTACCATCACTGCTTAAAGCTACAGAATTAACATATCTAGAATGACCAGTGAGAGTGCGAATTTCTTTACCTGTTGCTACTTCCCATATTTTGATAGTACCGTCCTCACTACCACTAACCAAAATTTTCCCATCGCTGCTCAAGGCTATAGAATTAACATATCTAGAATGACCAGTCAAAGTGCGGATAGGTTGATCTGTAGTGGATGAAAACAAGTGAATAACTTTACCAGCGACACTTGCTAAGATATCTTCCTTGGGGCTAAAGGCTATTGCTCTACGAATACCTGGGATAACATGGACGTATTCCCAAGATTGCTTTAGTGGCGGTATGGTAATTGCACCCAACAAGTCCAACCATTCCTGTACCGACTGAGGACGAAACTTATAATTTAGTGCCATCCCCCTCATAATTGCCGCATTTACCCTATCGCTAATACTAGAATTAAAATCTTTAGGCGATCGCAGGGTAAGATTTTGCAGTCTAGCTGGTGCTGGCATGGGTGAGTGCACTGTCAGCAAAGCGTATAATGTTGCCGCTAAAGCATAAACATCAATATACTCTCCGCGTTCAGCATTTGGAATATACTGCTCTGGAGGCGCATAACCAGGAGTAAGATTTTGTGTATGTTGTTGAATTGCACCAGGAATAAACTGCCTAGCAATACCGAAGTCAATTAGGACTGCTTCTTGTTTACCCGCACGTATCATAATATTACTTGGCTTTAAATCCCGATGCAATAAGCCACGCTCATGAACAACAGTCAAAGCATTGCCAATTTGCCGGATATAGAGCAGCGCTTCTGTTTCTGAGAGCACTCCTTTTTTAGTTATTTGTTCGCCTAAATCTTCACCTTTGATGTACTCCATCACCATGCATGGTAAATTACCTTCATCAAAAACGTTTTCTACCTGCACAATATGAGGATGACGGCACAAAGCCAGTCTTAACGCTTCATCTCGAAAGTCCTGCCGTAATTTATCTTGATGTTGTATCCAAGCGGGATCATTCAGGATTTGTTCTCTGAGAGTTTTTATGACTCGCAATTCACCGCGTCGGCTTTTAGCGAGATAAGTAATACCAACTCCACCCTCGCCTAGCTTTCTCTCAATTATGTAGCGTCCACCAAATAACTGCTGCCCTGGATTCCACACCATTGGTCAAGACTGTAATTTTACTGAATATTTTATCTTGGAATACGCAAAGCTCACTGTTGTCTCCAGAAAGACGTGAGATGAGAAGTTTTTGCTCTAGCTGGAATTATAATACAAAACGATTACGTAAAATGTTAGCGATCGCCTTTGGCAGCGTGCTAAGCGGATGAATATCAATTCTCTAAAACAAAATAACAGATACGATGCGTAGCAATACTGCTCGGTTAAGGAAAAATAAGAGCGAAAATAAAGGAGATTATGTTCTCGTATTATTTACGAGAATGAAACCGGATGAAACTATATTCACATCGATCAAGGATTAGATTCATACGTTTTGCCAAGAGATATTGAAACCCTGCTGAGAATATTAGTCCAATCCCTTACGAGAGCGGGGATTTAAGGTACAAACTTGTGAGAATGAACGAACGGAGTTAATTAAATGGTAATGAAGGATTTTGACTGAAGTTAATGAAGTTGAGCAAAATGCCGAGAATTTTAGCAGGATCATTAATGAAATATTCGCTGGTGTCAATCAGCACAGAAGATTCTGCCAACCGTAAAAATTTCCATGCACTACCAGTTGTTACCACGCCATGAATGGCAGATACGTAAAAATTATCCTTTTCGTTAAACAGTTTTGCAGCATACATTTCGGCAATACACTGTCCTAAACCGGCAGCAATATTTTCTTTTTTAGCTTCTACAACCACAAGCACTGGTGCTTCCACCGCCAAAGTTTCCTGTGAAGAAGTGATTAAAAAATCACACACCTCTTTCAGCCCGATTTCTTCGTCCACGTTGAAATCAATTCCAGAAAACAGGTTGATGTTACCAGCCTGCTTTTTGAGTTCAAGTAGCATCGGCGTGATAATCATTTCAGAACGAGCTTTTTCACTGTCGCTGGCGATCGCTGCATCCAGTCCGTAGGAGTAAGTCTCTTTGAGCCAATCACTAATATCAGTGGAAGGAAGGTTTGCGAAAATGTCCCGGCTTTCTTGAGTTTGCAAGCCGAAAGCCCGTTTTACGGAAGTGAGAGTAAATTTACTGTAAGACATTGTTCTGGGTTCTAGGTGGGTTGCTTTGTTCCCAATAATCATCCTTGTATATTCAGCACCAAAGTATGAATTATATGGGGCTGAGCTACTGCACTTGTACATTCACCTTTGGTGACGTACAAGAGTATTTTGAGAGCAATCCTAGTTACACAATACCAAATCTCATCTGAGGAACCCTATTCTCCTGCTTGCTGTTTGAGCAAATTGACTAAACTATCCGATAACCACAAACCATCGTCACGCAAAGCTTGAATACAAAAATGCGATATTATTATAACTAATCTTTCACGGCGCATGAAAAAGCAAAAGGACTGCCTTTAGAGCAATCCTCTTTTGCTAAATAGATTTATTGTGAAAAGTCAAAAGGAAAAATTCCCTATAGTTGCTTGACTTCAGAAACTAACTTCGACACCATATCTTTAGCGCTGCCGAAAAGCATTGTGGTTTTATTCTTGTAGAACAAATCATTATCTACGCCAGCAAAACCTGCACTCATTCCGCGCTTAATGACAATTGTCTGCTTAGCCTTATCAACCTCTAAAATAGGCATCCCATAAATTGGGCTATTTGCATCGCTTTTTGCTGCTGGGTTGACTACATCATTCGCCCCAATTACCAAAGCTACGTCTGTTTGATCGAATTGGGGGTTGATATCATCCATGTCGTAAAGCTGCTCATAAGGCACATTCGCTTCTGCTAGCAAAACGTTCATGTGTCCTGGCATTCTACCAGCAACAGGGTGAATAGCATACTTTACTTCAACGCCCATGCGCTCAAGTTGATCTGCCAACTCACGTATACTATGCTGTGCTTGTGCAACTGCCATCCCGTAACCAGGAACAATAACTACAGAACGAGCATAACCTAGCATCATTGCGCCTTCTTCTGGATCTATGCTGCGTACACTTTTATCAGTTGCACCGCCAGTTGCACCTGCACCACCAGAAGCTCCACCTGTACCAAAAGCACTAAACAGCACACTAACCAAAGAGCGGTTCATCGCTTTACACATAATCTCAGTCAAGATTATGCCTGATGCTCCAACTAATGCGCCAGCGATGATCAACATATTGTTCATCACCACAAATCCAGCAGCGGCAGCAGCTAATCCTGAAAAGGAGTTTAACAACGAAATAACCACCGGCATATCGCCACCACCGATTGGGATGACGAACATCACACCGAGAATTAAAGAAACTACTACGACTCCTAAGAATACAGGTAGGTTATGTGGATCGACTAATAAATAAGCACTACCTGCCAAATATCCAAATAAGAGTAAAGCGTTAAACGGTTGTTGAAAAGGAAATGTAATCGGCGAACCACTTATGATTCCTTGTAGCTTCGCAAAGGCGAGCATACTACCTGTGAAGGTAACACCCCCAATTAACACGTCCAACAACATGGAAATGTTGGCATCAAGAGGTACAGTTTGAGAGTGTCCGAGTAATCTCCAAAATTCCGCAACGGCGACGAGTGCTGATGCCGCACCTCCTAGCCCGTTAAGTAAACCCACCATTTGTGGCATTTCAGTCATTTGGACTTTGTAGGCTGCGATCGCACCCAGCACAGATCCAATTGCTAAACCCAACAAAATCATTTCGTAGTTCAACACGTGCTGATCTAGCAGCGTTGCTACTATTGCCAATAACATTCCCACAGCAGCAACCACATTACCTTGTCTTGCTGTGGCGGGTGAACCAAGCTGTTTCAAACCCAGAATGAATAACGATGCAGCGACTAAGTACGTTAACTGAATTCCAGTCGGTAGAAAATCAATCATATTTGTTTAGTTGTTGGTTTTAAATGGGCAAGGAGCAGGTTATCAGGTATCAGTTAGCAGTTATCAGTTATCAGTCAACAAATATTGATAACTGATAACTGTTTACTGTTCACTGTTTACATGCTCCATTACCCATTTGCTTTTTTCTTGAACATTTGCAACATGCGATCAGTAACTAGAAACCCACCTACGACGTTAACCATAGCGAGTATTACAGCAATTAATCCTAGAATGACTGATAGATTCCAATCTCTAGCACCAGATGCTACTATCGCGCCCAGTACAGCAATACCAGAAATTGCGTTTGAGCCTGACATTAGAGGTGTGTGTAGGGTTGGTGGCACTTTGTTAATAACTTCAAATCCAGTAAAAGATGCCAACACAAATACAAATAAAGCAGCAATTAATGCTTCTGTCATTAATCAAATCTCCTTAATCTAAAATTGATTAGCTAACTGCCAATGCTTGTAGCGCTTCACGCACTCTTGCTACACGAATTTCACCAGCGTGGGTAACACAAGCTGCCTCGATGATGTCGTCAGCAAAGTTCAAATCCAAAGCTTTCTCTTTGTTAATTAAAAGTTGGAGCAATGACGTTATGTTTTTGGAATACAACTGACTAGCGTGGACTGGCAATGAAGATGGTAGATTAATTGGGCCAATAATTGTGACTCCATTCCATACAATGTCTTTACCTGGCTCAGTGCAGGCACAGTTTCCACCTTGTTCAGCCGCAAGATCCACAACCACTGAACCTGGCTTCATTTGTTTTACCATCTCTTCAGTGACTAAAAGTGGTGCTTTTTTGCCTGGAACTTGGGCTGTAGTAATCACTACGTCTGCATTTTTAATGTGCTGAGTGACAACTTCTTGTGTACGTTGTCTGCTATCGGCTGAAATTTCTTTCGCGTAGCCACCTGCGGCGGTTGTTTCTTCTTCTAGTTTTACTTCAACAAATTTTGCCCCTAAGCTTTGTACTTCTTCTTTAACTGCGGGACGGATGTCAAAAGCTTCTACCACTGCTCCCAAACGTCGGGCGGTTGCGATCGCCTGCAAGCCAGCCACACCAGCTCCCATGATAAACACTTTTGCTGGAGCGATGGTTCCTGCTGCAGTTGTCAACATTGGGAAGTATTTTGGTAATGCTGCTGCGCCAATTAGTACCGCCTTGTAACCAGCTATTGACGCTTGTGATGACAAAGCATCCATGCTTTGTGCTCTCGTCGTCCGGGGGATCAACTCCATACTAATTGCAGTTACCTTACGTTCTGCGAGCCGCTGTGCCAGAGATGGATTTCCTAATGGGTTAATAAACCCAATCAGCACAGATCCTTCTCGTAACAAATCAGTTTCAAAACGTCCATCTTCTCGCTCTTGAGGTGGACTGACTTTAAGCAAAATATCCGCTTGGCTCCACAATGTCGCACTATCAGCAATGATTTTAGCTCCCGCTGCTTCATAAGCACCATCACTAAAGAAAGCGCGATCGCCTGCACCAGCTTCTACCAACACTTCTACACCTTGTTTTACCAACTTAGCAACAGTGTCAGGAATTAAGGCAACACGACGCTCACAAACTTCTATTTCTTTGGCAACTGCTATTCTCATGAAATCTCCTTGAGAAAAATACCTAATTCTTGCAAGTTAAGAAATTCTACCTATGAGGAAGGTTATTTATAGCCTATGACCATTGGCTATTACCCAATGGCTTAGCTAAGCACTAAGCCTTCTCTCTTTGTTCTGTACGTACTTTTTTATTAGTTCATGGGGAACAATCTCATGCACTTGCAAAAAGGTTCATCTGCATATCCTATGTTGATCCCCAAATCTTGTATCTTTGTCTTCAACTTCTTTTAGGGATTTCAAAATCTTGTTATTATTTCTTTAGAAATCGTAACATTAATTAATTTTCGACCGACTTATCTTCAAAAACCTGGAATTATTTCTGATTGAGAGTGGAGTTTGTTTTCAATAATCTACCTTAAGTTAGCAATGATAGCGCTGGCAAATAGCTGAATTTTTATCACAGAGACGTTAAAAATGGATACATTTCTACATATTTGGAAACATATTCAAATTCACTTATACTTACACAAATAAGTTTTTTAGCTACAAACGCAACAGCGGTCTTTCCGAAAAGTCTTTGAAAAAGGACACTTTTTGCAAGGATTTTACGTCCAATCTTATATAGTCAGTAGTAAAGTTTAATTTACAAACTTTCACTTCCATTTATTTAGATCTTTATTTCTGCAACAGGAGCTTAACCGTGCGAAGTTTAGTTTTTAGAAGTTTTAAGCACCGGAATTTTAAATTTCTCTGTGCTTTAGCTGTAACAAGCTGTTGGCTAACTGGGTTACCAGCTATCAGTTGGGCAGAATCTAATCCAGGTTTAACACTATTTAGTGGCGTTAAAGGAGAAAATCAACTATCTTACCGCTTAGATTTTGGCGGTCAACCGAGTGGATGGGATCGCTACCGTCTAAGAGTTTCTCATAAAAAAATGAAAATAGCTGTAGCTCATTTCATCATTCAATATCCTCAATACTACAAAGGAGTCTTTGACCCCAAGGGTGTTGAGCTAAAGGTTAAAGACAAAAAAGTTCCACTATCTGATGTCAAGTGGGACAAAGAAAATCACGTGATTCAAATTTTTCCTCAAGAGCCAGTTCCAGCAGGTAGTAACGTAGAACTGATTCTATCTAATGTACAAAACCCAACTTTTGGCGGAGTCTACTATTTCAACTGCTCAGTTCAATCTCCTGGAGACGTTCCCCTCTCCCGGTACATTGGGACTTGGATTATCAGCATTAGTAATCAATGATAGAGAATAGGGCATGGGGCATAGGGCATGGGGCATAGCGTATTGGAGATTGGGATTTACAAACAATTAACCTATCAGTTTTTCTTTTCTCCTGCTCCCCTGCGCCTCTGCTCCTGTGTTCCTGTACTCTCCATGCCCCATGCCCCATGCCCCATGCCCATTTATTTGCCTTTTTCCCCCTAAAGTGCTAAAATAACCAATCGTGGCTTTTTCTATACAGACTAATCACTATGCAAAGAACGCTAGGCGGCACTTGCCGAAAAAGGAAGAGAACATCTGGGTTTCGTGCTAGGATGCGGACGCCAGACGGAAGAAACGTTATCAGGGCTAGAAGAAGAAGAGGACGTCATCGCTTAACCGTATAGAATCACATCTGTGGCTTTGCCCAAAGCAAATCGCTTAAAATCTAGAAAGGATTTTCAGGCAGTGTTTCGGGAAGGAATTCGTCGTCACGGTTGCTACTTAACAGTCAGAGCCTTACGACCTTCGCCTTCTATAGCACCGTTTAAAGATGCTGCACGAAAAACAGAAGAATCACGTCTAAGTCCAGCAAAAATTGGTATTTCGATTAGCACAAAAGTCAGTAAACGTGCAGTAGTTCGCAACCGCCTAAAACGACAAATTGCAGCAGCTTTGCAGAAATTGTTGCCAAAATTATCACCTGGATGGCGATTAGTGGTCATAGTTAAACCAACAGCAGCAGAACAAGAGTGCGTAAACCAACAATTTCTGCAAGAATTAGAGCAGTTGTTGGCACAGATCGAGGTGTTCAATGGGCATTCGTGAAGAAGTTTATTTTGAAGGCGGTCCCCATATCGGGGATTTAATCATCAACATACTGATTGGGTTAACCGTAGTTGGTTTACCATTGACAGTTGGAGCGATTGTTAGGGCATTGTGGCTGCGTTTCCGCATCACAGATCGTCGGATTTCAGTAACTGGTGGTTGGATGGGACGCGATCGCACCGACGTGATCTACTCAGAAATTGTCAAAATCGTCAAAGTCCCCCGTGGTATAGGCGCATGGGGAGATATGGTAATAACCTTGAGAAATGGTAGTCGTTTGGAAATGCGCGCCATTCCTAAGTTTCGGGAAATCTATGACTACATAAATGAAAAAGTCACAGATAAAAACCCCGACTATAGCGGTGCATCAAAGTAGTTATGAGAAGAGCAAGGGAGTACGAAAATAAAAATCAAAAATTAAAAAAAATTAATTTTTAATGAATTTACTTTAGCTCCCTCTTCTCAAAAAGAAAGTGCGGCTATCCGTAGTGCAAAGTTAGTCGCATATAAATCATGATTTTAGATAAATTAGATTCAGTTAATTTACAGTAACTCAGGTTGAATTCAGAATAATGGATTTTGGTATCGGGTTTCTCTCGAACAACGTGATGCTGCCAATCATAGACTTGTTCTATAGCATTGTACCTAGCTATGGATTGGCAATCGTAGCATTGACATTGATAGTTCGCTTTGCGCTCTATCCCCTGAGTGCTGGCTCCATTCGCAATATGAGGCGGATGCGGATCGTGCAGCCTCTAATGCAAAAACGGATGCAAGAAGTCAAAGATCGCTATAAAGACGATCCGCAAAAGCAGCAGGAGGAAATGCTCAACGTCCAGAAAGAATTTGGTAACCCACTAGCAGGATGTTTACCTTTGCTAGTGCAAATGCCAGTTCTATTAGCACTATTTGCAACTTTACGTGGTTCACCTTTTTCCTCGGTTAACTATACATTAAATTTGCAAATCTTACCTTCAGAACAAATCGAACAAATTCAACCGCACGCCTTTTCCACCCCACCCCAAAACATTTACGTAGCCGAAGGGGAACATGTGAAAGTCACTGCTATCCTTCCTGGAGGTAACTCATTAGCAGTCGGAGAACATACCAAGATTGAATATCAAACCGTGGAGGGAAAACCGCTCCAAGCACTCTTGGCTGCACATCCCGAGACTAAATTAACCCCGCAATGGAAAGTTACCAAAGGGGAAGAACGGGTAAAAATAGATGAGAACGGGGACATAGAAGCTTTACAGCCAGGAGATGTCACACTTCAGGGAACACTTCCTGGTTTGGCGGCTGATAAAGGATTTTTGTTCATTGATGCTTTAGGGAGAGTTGGTGCGATCGATCCAGATGGAACAATCCACTGGGATATCGTTGCTATGGTAATCATGTTCGGGCTCACCCTATATGTTAGCCAAGTGCTCTCTGGGCAAAATACCACTAATGCTAACCCACAGCAGGATACAGTTAACAAAATCACTCCCGTTATATTTTCGGGAATGTTTTTGTTCTTCCCCCTACCAGCTGGGGTGTTGATGTATATGGTGATTGGAAATATTTTCCAAACCTTACAAACTTATGTTCTTTCGCGAGAACCGTTACCAGAGGAACTACAAAAAATTGTAGAAACTCAGGAAAAGGAAACACAAAGCGCACAACAAAAGGCATTACCTTTTGAACCAAAAAGTTCTAAGAAAAAGGCTACTTGATGATAACTGATAGTCGGATGCAACGTGGTCAGCAGTGGTTACAAACGCTACTGCGGCTAGCTGGGGTATCTGTTAATGTTGAAGGTCAATTGGAAAGCACCTTCATTCATGATCAGGATTCCCAAGAACCGGATAGCTTCTGGTTGACAATAGATGAAACTAATCTGACGCCAGAACAAATCCAGATATTTATTGGTTCTGACGGCTCGGTGCTAGATGCTATTCAGTATCTAGCTAATTCTATTCTGAACTTAAACCAACAACAAGAGCAGCAAGCCTCTTACACTGTCGAACTGAATGGTTACCGTGTTAGGAGACAAGCTGAGATTCGCACTATGGCTGTATCCGCCGCAGATCTTGTTCGAGCTTCAGGGCAAGAAGTTGAAATCAAATCCCTCAGTTCTGCTGAACGTCGTCAAGTCCACACCTTTTTAAAGGAGTTTAGCGATTTGGAAACATTCAGCCGAGGGAAAGAACCTCATCGTCATCTTGTTGTACGCCCAGCTTTTTTGGAATGAAACGTTTAAGAGGGAGCAGCCCCTCCGGGGAAGTCAAAAGTCAAAAATCAAAAGGAGCCAGTGCGGTGGACGGGTTTCCCGGCATAAAGCACCTGGCGTTCAAAAGTTAGGGAGCAAGGGAAAGCGATTTTCTTGTGTTCAGGTGTAGGAAAGTTCATTAGAAATACTTACTTACACCTCCCCTACTTCCGGTGGCAGCATTTTTCATCCTGCAACTAGCATTCAATATGATACTTGGCGTATAGAGTTCGGAAGCAAGCCACCCCACTCCTCAAGGGTTCTTTACAGAACTCTCATACGACATTCGGAAATCCGAATCGATTTTTGATAAAAATAGTTTGTAAAAAGGCTAGACTTAAAGGTGTGTGTTTAGCAGGATCGCTGAACATACAGATAACTTTTACTAAAGATATCTCTCAAATCCTATGGACGCTATTTATATTCCGCAGCTAACCCAAGCCCCGGAGCGGACAGAGGAGATTCCGGTTAATGAGTTTTTGCCAGGGCTAGAAACATTAACGCCCGTTCGTGGTAGCATCCGCGTACAACATAATGGTAATTACTTGGAAGTGTCAAGTCAAGCAGAAACAATTATCACCTGCACTTGCAATCGTTGCTTGCAAAATTACAACCATCGTTTGAGCGTTGATACAAAAGAAATTATCTGGTTAGACGACGCAGCAAAAGACTCAGAAGATTTACCTTTAGAGCGAGAAATAGCTTTGGAGGATTTAGTAGAAACTCTACCACCTCAAGGATATTTTTATCCAACTGAATGGTTATATGAGCAAATGTGTTTGGAAATACCTCAAAGACAACTTTGTGATAGAAAATGTCCAGGTATTCAACCAAGCGTAACCAAGATCTCCGAACAGCCAATAGATAACCGATGGGCTGGTTTAGAAGCTCTGAAAAAGCAACTTCCTAACTAAAAGTTAGTGATATTTCATTATTTCCTTGTAACGGATAGGTAGGCTTAATTTATCCGTTACCATACTTTAATTTTACGCTTGACTTTTAGCGACTTGACGAGATATTATGTGGATGATGGAAAAGGTGCGCCCATATATAGTAATTTTCAAGGTTAGCTATTTAGTAATCCCCAGGATAGCAAGCTAGTCAGCAAGAATAATAAGCTGTTGCCCATTTAATTTTTATATGGTGCGCGGGCAAGATGCCCGCACTACAGTAGTTTTATAGGGGTGAAAGGTTCGTAGTTGCGCTTTAGCGCACTAAAGTGCAACTACGAACCAAGATGTTTGACTCATGCCTTCAGCCAACGAGAAACAAGACAACAAGCTTCACCCATTGTTGCTTATTTAATTCGATGAACCTTCCCCTAATTCCTCATTACCGTTGAGCTTACCTAACTTATCTTGAGCGTATTCTACAAAAAATACAAGATTATTAGCAGCAGCAAGTTTAGCACCATCTTTTAATGCATTAATAGCAGTGTCTCGCTGCCCCATTGTTAAGTAAACATCAGCAAGAAAATATAGTAAATTTCTACTTTGGCTGTAGATATCACCAATCTGGATGTAGAGGTTTTGCGCTTGTTGGAGATATTCCAGTTTTTGCACAGGATCATCTTGCAATTTTCCAAGATCTTGCACAATATTAGCTTCTCCGATGCGATCGCCAACATTGCGGAACAAGGAGATCGCTTGGTTGTAGTGGTTTAATGCTTCTTCGTTTCGTTTGAGAAACCGCAACACATCCCCAATCGCTTTTAAACAGTTGGCTTCTCCCAGGCGAGAGCCAACATTGCAGTACAAGGAGATGGCTTGGTTGTAGTGGTTTAATGCTTCTGCATTTCGAGCCAGGAAGCGCAACACATCCCCAATCCCTTGTAAGCAGTTGGCTTCTCCCAGGCGAGAGCCTATTTCCTTATAGATTTCTAGTGCCAGTTGATAATAATCCTCAGATTGTTTAACCTGATAACGAAGCTCAAAATATAGATCTCCCAAATTCTTTAAACACGATTATACTTCCCATCAACGCGGGTTATGACAAACTCATAAATGAGAGTTGACTTTTGACGACTTGACGTGATAGTTTATGGATAATGGAATAGGTGTGGGCAGATATACTCAATTTACAAATAGAGCAAACAGTTTAGTTGTTAGAACCACTACAAAACTGAACAATGGGAAGAGAACTAAAAATCTAACATCTACTTATGAGCTTCCGTGACGAGTTTAAATTACTCTTATGCGCCCGCTACCCGTTGATGTACATTCCTACATACGAAGAGGAACGGGTAGAAGCAGCTATCCGAGAAGAAGCAGCAAATCAAGGGAATCGTCCTGTTTATATTTGGGATTTTGTGGATGGTTACCAGGGGAACCACAATGATGCAGGCTTTGGTAAACGTAACCCTCTGCAAGCTTTAGAATTTATCGAAAAAATTCCATCGTCTGCATCAGGGGTGTTTATCTTGCGAGATTACCATCGGTTTCTGGAAGATGTTGCGATCGCGCGCAAACTCCGCAATCTTTCCAGACTCCTCAAATCTCAACCCAAAAACATCGTATTACTATCACCACGCATTGCCATTCCTGACGACTTAAGCGAAGTCTTAACCGTTTTAGAGTTTCCTTTACCTGCTGCGCTAGAAATCAAAGCAGAAGTAGAACGTTTGTTAGCAGCAACGGGAAATTCTCTGCCCCCTAAAGTTTTAGATGACTTAGTCCGCTCTTGTCAAGGGCTTTCTATGGAGCGTATCCGTCGGGTTTTAGCAAGAGCGATCGCCACTCACGGAGAACTACAACCAGAAGATGTCGATCTAGTTTTAGAAGAAAAGCGCCAAACCATCCGCCAAACTCAAATTCTCGATTTTTACCCAGCCACAGAACAAATTTCTGATATTGGTGGATTGGATAATCTCAAAGACTGGCTGCTTCGTCGCGGTGGTGCATTCACCGAACGTGCGCGACACTATGGTTTACCCCACCCGCGTGGTTTGCTATTAGTCGGTATTCAAGGAACAGGAAAATCATTAACAGCTAAAGCGATCGCTCACCACTGGCATTTACCACTACTACGTTTAGACGTAGGCAGATTATTCGGGGGTTTAGTTGGGGAATCAGAATCTCGCACCCGTCAAATGGTACAAGTAGCAGAAGCCCTTGCGCCTTGTATTTTATGGATAGACGAGATAGATAAAGCTTTTTCAGGGCTGGGAAGCAAAGGTGATGCAGGAACAACTAGCCGCGTGTTTGGTACATTTATCAACTGGTTAGCAGAAAAAACATCTCCTGTTTTTGTTGTTGCGACTGCAAACGACATTCAAGCTTTACCACCAGAAATGCTTCGTAAAGGTAGATTTGATGAAATTTTCTTCGTTGGATTACCTACTCAAGAAGAGAGAAAAGCAATTTTCAACGTTCATTTATCTCGACTACGCCCGCATAATTTGAAAAACTACGATATAGATCGATTAGCTTACGAAACCCCTGATTTTTCGGGTGCGGAAATCGAGCAAACTTTAATTGAAGCAATGCACATCGGGTTTAGTCAAAACCGTGACTTCACAACAGACGACATTTTAGAAGCAGCGAGTCAGATTATACCTTTAGCACGTACCGCTGTGGAGCAAATACAGAAGCTCCAAGAATGGGCGGCGGCTGGAAGAGCACGTCTAGCATCGAAACAAGGTCCCTTGAGCGATCGCATTCAACGCCAGCTACAATAAACAGTGAACAGTAAACAGTTATCAGTGATCAAGGCATTTGGTGCTGTGTTTGGCGTTCTGATAAACACATGATTCTTGACTGATAACTGTTAACTGATAACTGATAACTGTCATCCCCGATCCCCAGTTATCAATAATGAAGTTACGATATTAACCATGCTGTTTACTAACATACTGAAATATACGCTGGGGTTTCTATTGGCGATCGCTATCTTAGCGGTTGGAGGATTGATAGGGGGTCTGTACATGATGAATCGTACTACAATACTCCCTGCAAAACCTATTTTTGCTAACGATCAAGCCTCAGTAAAAAATCAAGCTTCAAAATCTGTAGTTGTCAAAGATCAAGTAACTTCTAAACCTGAGACTAAAAACCAATCGCCTATTCCAACCCCCACACCAACTGCAAAACCATTACCACCAGGAGCGTATCAGGCGCGTGTTACATGGCAACAAGGTTTAGTTCTACGAGCCCAACCAGAACAGGATGCTGAACGTGTGGGGGGAGTAGGATTTCGGCAAAAAGTTTTCGTTTTGGAACAAAGCCCAGATAAAGCCTGGCAAAAGATCCGTCTCCAAAACGGCGATAAAGAAGGTTGGGTAAAAGCTGGTAATACTCAGCAAATTGGGAAAAACGACACCCAAGAAGGCGATCAATAATATATATATCTTGGTAACAAGCAGAAATTCACCAAATGAAGCAGTGGCGACAAATTAAGTGTAAGTGAATATTTAGAGCAATGGATAAGACGCACCATGACGGAACCCTAAAGGGTTCGGAAGCGCATTCATCCCTTGCCTGAAGTACGGGATACGCACCTGTGGTGCTCTCCCTCAAGGGTTTTCTGCATTTTTCTTATAAAAAGAAGTCAGGAGTCAGAATACACTGTGTGACACTTGAGGATGGAGAATCTTTATATACTACGATTGGATCCAAAGTTTTTGCAAAGATTCCCGGAAAATAATCAAACAGATGTGATATTAATCAATACAAAACCTCTTCTAAACAATCGCGCTAGCACAGGAATGTGTTAAGAAAAGCTAAGGAAGCGCTTGTAACAGGGAACACATCTAAAATAAAATACGAAAAAAACTATGGAAATGGTTAATTCATCACTAGAAGAGTCTCAAAATATCGGGGTTGTGGGTGCCGGAGTTGATTTCAAATTTTTTACAAACTTCTTAAATTGGAAAAAGCTCTCTAGCAGCGCGACGATTCCTGTAGTTTCTGTAGCATTGACTCTATCAGTTCTAAGTCTAGCAGATCAAGCTTCAGCTTTAGAGAAGGCAGGAAATCAGGGAGTTGAAATTACAAGTATCCAGAGGTGTTTGCAAAAGATAGGTTACTTTCGTGGTCCTGTAACAGGTAAGTTTGGTTCATTAACCAAAAATGCTGTGATTCAGTTTCAAAAAGCCCATGGACTAGCTGCTGATGGGCTTGTGGGTTCTCGAACTGAACAACTTCTGCAATCTGAGTGTCAAAGTAAAACTGGTGGTAGTAGTCGCGTTGGCAGTGAATTGCAACTAGGTAGCAGAGGTTTAGCCGTTACAAATCTACAAAAAAATTTACAGCAATTAGGTTTTTTTAACGGACCAATAACAGGCTATTTTGGATCAGAGACTCAGCAGGCAGTTATTCGATTTCAGCAGTCTCGTGGGATACGTTCTGCTGGTATTGTTGGTCCCAAAACAACAGAAGCAATTCGTGTTAGTCTTAACCAACTTCGCCGTCGAGTGAGTTATGAACCTGTCGAGCCACCGCAGGGTATTGGTGGTGACAACTTACCAATTGGAATATCTTTTGGTACTGCTGGTGCTGAAGTTGTAGAATTGCAACGAAGTCTACGGCAGTTAGGCTACTTCAACAGCAATCCAACTGGTTATTTTGGTTCATCGACTAGGGATGCTGTTGTACGCTTTCAGCAAACTAATGGAATAACACCCAATGGTATCGCTGACACCGAAACTTTGGCAGCAATCACAAATGCTTTAGGAAATCAAAATTCCTATACATACCAAAATTCCTATACATCCCAAGATTCTTCTTATACATCCCAAGATTCTTACATATCTCAAAATTCCTATATATCCCAAAATCCTTATCCGGTTCAAAATCCTGATTGTTTAAAACAGAATAATGATATCTGTTTAGGCGAAAGAAGTAAGCGAGTTACAGCAGTTCAACAACGTTTGCAGCAGTTGGGATTTTTTCAAGGTAATGTGAGTGGTCGTTATGGTCCAAACACTAGGGATGCAGTCATTCAGTTCCAAAAATTTCAAGGACTCGCTGCTACTGGAGTTGTCAATTATCAAACCTGGCAAGCATTAAATATCAGTAATTTTAATAATTCTACCACAGGGAATAGTAATTCCAAAAAGAGCTATGTCGTAATTGTCCCAATTCACCATCATGATACTCTATACCAAGTACGTCAGTATGTTCCTGAGGCTTTCGCTGCTGAGTCTCGGTTAGGTGCATATGTGAATGCTGGACGATTTAGCGAACGCTTAGATGCAGAAAAGCTCTCTGACGCCCTGCGCTCACACGGCTTAGATGCAAGAGTAGAATATTTATAAAAGAATACAGAATACAGAATTCAGAAGTCAGAAGAAAGATAAAGTATTCTGACTCCTGACTCGTAAATCATGTTCGATAAAGTTAGGAAAAGGGCAGGATACAGAAGAATTCTGTATTCTGCAAAATAATGTATTCTTATGTAGGCTGATATCAGTGTTAACTCCTAACTAAATTAAAAGCAGATGGCTGAAGCTCGTATTGGAATTATTGGTGGCAGTGGTTTATACAAAATGGATGCCCTCAAAGACATAGAAGAGGTGCAAGTCCAGACACCGTTTGGTTCACCTTCTGATGTTGTAATTTTAGGAACGTTTGAAGAAACACGCGTAGCTTTTTTAGCGCGTCATGGGCGTAATCATACTCTGCTACCTTCTGAGTTGCCGTTTCGTGCTAATATTTATGCAATGAAGCAACTAGGCGTTGAGTATTTAATTTCTGCTTCAGCAGTAGGTTCTTTGAAAGAAGATGTTAAACCATTGGACATGGTGGTTCCAGATCAATTTATCGACAGGACGAAAAATCGAGTTTCCACGTTTTTTGGAGAAGGAATAGTCGCGCATATTGCTTTTGGCGATCCAGTGTGTGGGAATTTGGCTTCTGTTGTGGGTGATGCGATCGCATCTCTAAATTTACCAGACGTGACTTTGCACCGTGGTGGTACTTATGTGTGCATGGAAGGACCAGCATTTTCCACGAAAGCCGAATCAAATCTTTACCGTAGCTGGGGTGCAACAATAATTGGAATGACAAATTTACCAGAAGCAAAGTTAGCACGGGAAGCAGAAATTGCTTATGCAACTTTGGCATTGGTAACAGATTATGATTGTTGGCATCCAGAACACGACAGTGTGACAGTGGATATGGTGATTGCTAATTTACAGCGTAATGCAATAAATGCTCAAAAGGTGATTCAAGAAACAGTGAGGCGTCTAGCTAAAAATCCACCACCTAGTGATGCCCATTCTGCATTGAAACATGCAATTTTAACTCGCCTAGATGTAGCTCCATCGGAAACAAAGGAAAAGTTAAAGCTGTTGTTAAACAAGTATCTATGATAAGGAGTCAGGAGTGAGAATACTTTCTTCTGAATTCTGACTCCTGAATTCTGACTTCTTTTTTATCTTTTCTCAACAACAGTAGTTGATGAAGAGAGATTATGGCGTTGAAAAAAGTCCCATATAGCTTCACTTGCACTAAACCCAAGCTGATTATTTACTTGTTTTACTTGCGGATCTTGACTAGCACCACCTGGCCAAAAATGTCCACCGTCTACTACAGCTAATTGTAAAATTTCTGAATTACCTATACAACCATTGTACCGAGCGGTTTTCACTTGGAAGTGATCGCTCTTATCATCCTCACTGATGGGTTGGGCTTGTAATGGTGATTGACATTGATCGTGCGATCGCCAGAAATTCACAGTATCTTTGATAGAAATCAGCGAACCTCTCTCGGTGCTATCATCCCCTTGATAATGTACTTCTTGATCGTTTGTACCGTTGATCATGAGCATTGATACAGGGGCTTGAGGCTGGCAATGAGATCTATATCGTACTGGAAGCGCACCAGCTACTGATGCAAAAGCTGCTATTTTATCAGGTAATTCACAAGCCAGCGCCTGAGTCAATATTGCGCCTTTAGAAAAACCAGTAGCGTAAATTCTACTGCTGTCAATATTTCTAACCTGCTGGATATGATTGATTAGAGCAGAGACAAACGAAACGTCATTTACCTTGGTTTGAGATTTACCTCGCAAACTCCACTTATGGTTAATTCCATCTGGATAAACAACAATAAAGCCTTTTTGCTCTGCTATTGTGTTAAAGCGAGACACATCAGCCATTGAGTGACCACTGCCATCATCTCCATGAAATACTAAAACTAATGGCATCGGGCGGCTTGGATTATAAGATTTTGGAGTATATATATAATATGTACGTGTTTTTCCCTGGTCACTTAACTGACCATAAGCATCACCCGCCAAGTTTTTTTGGGCAGGCTTACTAGTCTCCTCTGCCTGGATTGACTCGCAGGCTGTTATAGTGGCTAAAAAAAGGCAAATAATAATACGCCTTAAAGACGTCCAATTCATAGTAATCACTTGAAAAGAATAATCCTATGAAGATTAGTCTATATTAATTAACTTTCCTATAAATCCTACAAATGGGTTAATTAATCCACGGTAGAAGTGATAAAAGGCTTAGGCCATAGGTATAAGCTTTTGGGCATTTAATCTCTATAGCAATCTTATTTGATTTTTGAAAAAACCCAGCGTGTTAGCGCTGTAGTGTTGTAGGCTTTGTTAGCCCAGCGTAACGCACCATTGGAAGGTTTCTACAATAGATTGATTTAGGCCGATCGCTGAAGATAGGCTAGGATTAGAGACCTTATCTTCGTATCTTCTTTACTTTGGCAGAAAAATCGGGAAAAATGGCAGATGAGCGCTTACAGATTCATTTCTAAAACTTTTGCACTTAACAGCCTATTTGTACACTCCGTAAGTTCCATACTGTACCACACTTAAGGTATAATATATGCTTTGGAAGATTATATGTTTAGTCAGCTTCCCGGTGATAGCATTGCCTTTCATCTCGGGAGGATTAGCACCTGCTATGGCAGTAGCACTCACTCACCAAGGGCAGCTTTCGTCACAACTTGTCTCCACCAGTGTGAGTAACGGCTCTGTACTGCTCTCGGGTCGATACGATAAAGATCGCGATGACGACCGAGAATGTTATCGCGAATACCAAGAAGCTTACCGAAATATTGAACGAGATCGTCGAGATCTTGAAGACGCGGATAGCGAAGGAGAGCGTCGCAGATACGAGCGTAAGCTTGATCGAGATTTTAGAAGACTTGAAGATCTTCGTGAGAATTACCCAGATTGCGACTACCAGGGGAAAAATCGCGAGTACCACGACTACCATGGGAACGGTCGGGAGTATCGCGAGTACCATGAGTACCATGACTACCGTGATGAACCCCCTGCAAGCCTACTTCGTTCAAGAGAAATCCGACCTTACTCTCGAGAATAACGAGCCTTTTATAGGGGGCTATTGCTACTTTGCATGAACGCTAAAACATTACCATTGTTGGAGAATTGAATTATCTAGATATGCAGTTAGCACCCCTATTTCCGATTATTTACCAAATTCTTAAACCAATATTTCCTGACTGTCTTTGGAGTGGAGAATCGCGCTACGTCTGTGTGGAAACGGAAGCGATTGCCACGCGAAGAATAATCGCACTAACGTTTGATGATGGTCCTCACCCGCAATACACACCCCAGTTATTAAAAGTTTTAGACTATTACAATATTCAAGCCAGCTTCTTTTTGTTGGGTGCTTGTGTTCATAGATCGCCACACATAACCAAAGAGTTACGCGATCGCGGACACTGGATTGGATTGCATGGCTATGATCATAAAAATTTTCCTATGCTCTCTGAACTAGAACTTCAGCAAAGCTTAGAAAAAACTCAAGTTGCTATATGCAACGCTTGTGATCTCCAACCCGAACAATTACGTGATGTCCGACCACCCAATGGTTTATTTACTCCGACAACTTTGAAATTATTGCGTCAATGGAACTATAGACCAGTCATGTGGAGTGTTGTCCCTGAAGACTGGGCATTACCAGGCGTTCAAACTGTCGTTCAACGAGTGTTACAGCAGGTGAAAGCTGGCTCACTAATTGTATTACATGACGGTAATTGCGGAGGACAAGATGTCACCGCGATCGCACAAATTCTCATTCCTAAACTGCTAGAACAAGGCTATCAATTTGTTAGTGTAGACACTTTATGGCAGCAAGTTTTGTAGGGGGAATGGCATAGGGCATAGGGCATGGGGCATAGAGCATAGGGTATTACTTGCTCCCCTCCAGATCCTCTGCTCCTCTGCCCCTCTGCTCTAGCCTCGCAGGAAGCCACTTTGCATCCACAATGAGTAGACGCTCTGCAGCGAGGCGTAGGCTAGACAGCGCAATTACGAACAAACTAAACAGTTTTGCTTTTAGCTCGGTGCTGTTGCGCATCTTGAGAGTCAGATTTCTTTATTGAAGAAGATTCATCAGTTCCAAGGAGATTGTGTATCTCGCTTAAAGAGCTAGGTTTTGCTGCTAGTTCTTCAGGGTACTGATTTACATACTCAATCAAGTCTTCTAGTTGACAATTGAGAGCCTTACAAAACTTAATGATTCTTTCGATTTGGTCTATTCCACTTCTACCGCTTTCCCAGTTTTGGATAGTGCTTTCAGTCACGCCTACGAGACGTGATAGCTCTAGCTGGGTAAGTCCTGCTTTCTCTCGCAGAGAAGCTATTCTTGGTTTTGCCTTCTGTTTCACATGCACAGTAATTGTTATTGTACCTATAGCCGTACATCGTAGCATTAAAAAAAAGTTTTGCACAAAAAATTTACCCCAAAAAATTTTGGTCTACCTCTTGACACACCCAAAACTTTTGGGTAAAAATATTAAGTGTCGAGGTCACCTCGACTATTTATAAGCAATCCTACTTACGTAGGGCTGCCGTAAGAGTTAGGGTGACCAAGAGAGTACACAAAAAGCGAACATTCACTTCTCAAAAATTTTTTTAGCAGAATCTGGAATGAAGCAATTTGATTTTGTAGCTCTCTACAGACAAACAACAGAGATACACTTGATGAAATTCTCCAGTAAGGAAACAAATTCTGATAGAAATAGTCAAGAGTAATTATCTGAAGTATGAGCAAACACACAGCACACAATAAACAGTTCTAACTACACAATTATTGAGGTCTAATATGTTTAAAAAATCAGTTGCTTTTGGTCTATTAGTTGCTGGATTAATGGTTGCACCCACCGCAGCTTTTGCAGGGTCTAGTCAATCACAAAATAACGTACAAACCACAGAACAAAACGGTGCAGCTACCAACGGTAGCACCAACGCACAAAGCTCTAACAGTGTGAACGTTCAGAAGCAGATTAGCAATATTACAAGCCGTAGTCATCGTTACGGCGGTTTGCATCGCGGTTGGGGCAAAACTCCTCATGCTTCTCAAGCTCAAAATTCTGATCAGAAAACTACCCAAAACGGAGCTGCTGACAACAATTCTACTAATGCTCAGACCAGCACCACTACGAACAACCAAACCCAAAATTCAGCTGTTGCTCGCAATCTTCGTAGGCGCTAATAGTAAGCGTGATTTCCAATTAGCTACTGATATTCAAAGATAGCCATTTTCTAGATTAATCAAGCCAAAAGGCGTTGCAAAATCATTAACTGAATTAAGTAACGCCAGCTTGATTACCACAACACAATTCATGAGGAATAAAAAAATGTTGAACAAAACAGTTGTATTCGGTTTAATTGCTGCTGGATTAATGATTGCACCTACCGCAGCTTTCGCAGGCTCTAGCCAATCACAAGGCAACGTACAAACCACACAACAAAACGGTGCAGCTACCAACGGTAGCACCAACGCACAAAGCTCTGACAGTGTTAACGTTCAGAAGCAAATCAGCAACATCAAGAGTCGTACTCATGGAGTAGGTACCCCAGGTGCTTCCCAATCCCAAAGCTCTGATCAAGCAACTGGTCAAAATGGTGCTGCTGACAATGGTTCTGTTAATGCTCAAACCAGCAGCACTGTAAGCAACCAAGTACAAAATTCCAATATTCGTAAGAATCGCTTACATCGCTAATAAAAGTAGTTAACACTCCAGGTAACTACCAATTGCTCCAAAAGGCGTTGCACAACATTTAACTAAAAGAGTAACGCCAAGTTAATTATCACAACACAATTCATGAGGAATAAAAAAATGTTGAACAAAACAGTTGTATTCGGTTTAATTGCTGCTGGATTAATGATTGCACCTACTGCAGCTTTTGCAGGTTCTGACCAATCACAAACAAACGTACAAACCACAGAACAAAACGGTGCAGCTACCAACGGTAGCACCAACGCACAAAGCTCTAACAGCGTCAACGTTCAGAGGCAACATGCTAATATTAGAAGCCGTAGTCATGGTTTTGGTGGTGTAGGTACACCAGGTGCTTCTCAATCCCAAAGCTCTGACCAAGCAACTGGTCAAAACGGTGCTGCTGACAATGGTTCTGTTAATGCTCAAACCAGCAACACTGTAAACCACCAAGTACAAAATTCTGATATTCGTAAGAATCGCTTACATCGCTAATAAAAGTAGTTGACACTCAAGGTAACTACCAATTGCTCTAACAGGCGTTGCAAAATCTTTAACTAAACAAGTAACGCCAACTTAATTACCACAACACAATTCATGAGGAATAAAAAAATGTTGAACAAAACAGTTGTATTCGGTTTAATTGCTGCTGGATTAATGATTGCACCTACTGCAGCTTTTGCAGGTTCTGACCAATCACAAACAAACGTACAAACCACAGAACAAAACGGTGCAGCTACCAACGGTAGCACCAACGCACAAAGCTCTAACAGCGTTAACGTTCAGAAGCAAAATGCTAATATTAGAAGCCGTAGCGGTCGTTTTGGTGGTGTAGGTACACCAGGTGCTTCCCAATCCCAAAGCTCTGACCAAGCAACTGGTCAAAACGGTGCTGCTGACAATGGTTCTGTTAATGCTCAAACCAGCAACACTGTAAACCACCAAGTACAAAATTCCAATATTCGTAAGAACAACAGTCGCTTACATCGCTAATAAAAGTAGTTAACACTCCAGGTAACTACCAATTGCTCCAAAAGGCGTTGCACAATTTTTAACTAAATAAGTAACGCCAACTTAATTACCACAACACAATTCATGAGGACTAAAAAAATGTTGAACAAAACAGTTGTATTCGGTTTAATTGCTGCTGGATTAATGATTGCACCTACTGCAGCTTTCGCAGGTTCCGATCAATCACAAACCAACGTACAAACCACAGAACAAAACGGTGCAGCTACCAACGGTAGCACCAACGCACAAAGCTCTAACAGTGTTAACGTTCAGAAGCAAATTACCAATATCAGAAGCCGTAGTCATGGTTTTGGTGGTGTAGGTACACCAGGTGCTTCCCAATCCCAAAGCTCTGACCAAGCAACTGGTCAAAACGGTGCTGCTGACAATGGTTCTGTTAATGCTCAAACCAGCAACAGTGTAAACCACCAAGTACAAAATTCCGATATTCGTAAGAATCGCTTACATCGCTACTAAAAGTAGTTCAGACTCAGGGTACTACTAATCGAGCCGACAGGCGTTGCTGCATCTTCAATAATTTTAGCGACGCCAGCTTGATTTCTACAGCAAAAACAATCAGGTCTAAAAATATGTTGAAGAAATCAATTACTTTTGGTTTGTTAGCTGCTGGATTAATGATGGTACCGACTGCAGCTTTTGCTGGTGAAAAATCTCAATCTCAAACCAATATACAGGTAAGTGAGCAAAACGCTACCGTTAATGACGGTAGTATTAGTGTACAAGGTGTTAGTTCTACCAGCATCCAGCAGCAGGTCCAAAAAATCCTCAGCAGTTGTCTACCATATTACTATAGCTACATCACACCCTATAATTTTTTGTCACAAAATTCTTATCAGTCTACTAGCCAAAGTAGTTCTGTTATAGAAAGTTCTGTGAACACTCAAGATAACGACACTGTAAACTACCAACACCAAGTAACTCAAGTTAGCAGCTATAGCTACTAATCTTATCAATTAATCAACTCTCAATAACATTACTGAGTGTTCTCTTCACACAATCCAACTTATAAGGTCTAAAATAATGGTCAACAAAACTTACTCATTCGGTTTATTAGCTGCGGCTCTGATCTTAGTACCATCTGCTGCTTTTGCTGGCGATCAGGGTAGTCAGCAAGAGCTTAATCAGAGCGCTACTGCTGTTGGTTCTGGTAGCCGAGTTAATCAACACGCTAACCAGACAAGCATTCAATATCAAAATCGAGCTGGTCGCGGTTGCAATGCAGCCCAATCTCAAGGGTCTGCTCAATTGATCAACCAAAACGGGCTTGCGGTCAACGGCAGTCTTGTTGACCAAAATGCCAGCCAGTTGAACAGACAAACTCAAATTGCTGTGGGTCGTCGCCACTGCTATTAAGCTATCAGCTTACAGAAAATTGAATGTGTCTGTTAGAGCAGTGCCGTGGTGAGCCACAAGTGAGGAGTTGACGAGGTTGCCGATTTCCTAAACTAAAAAAATAAAAATCGAGCATTTTCTATTAACAGAGGAATAAAGCCATGCCTGCCAGACAATCTATTTCATTACTAGTACTCTCTTTGCTAATTGCATTACCTGCTGGAATTGCTTCTGCGGGTAACGACGTTGATATTCAAGGTACCAACTCTAGGGTAACGGTTACTGACGATGGTAACGTCAAAATTCGCTCTAACTCTCCTAGCACTACCAATAATAACTTGATTGTACCTACGTCAAGGGTACGAAATCAAATCCTACTTAGGAGTTTAAAATCTCCTCGCTACTATCAGTACTCTCAGTGTAGTGGCAGTACTTACAGCCACCAAAGTAACCGTACTAATAGATACGGCGACTCAGTTAATCATACTTACAGTTCTACAACAACAAAATCTTGTCAGTAATCAGCCATGAAATTCAAATTACTTTCTTTAGGTTTATTCTCGCTTTCAGCAGTATCTCCCATAATTATTTCTTCCGTCACTCACCCTGCAATGGCAGGATGTGTTGCAGTTGACGTCAGCACTCAAGTAGCGGTTGACGGTAATCGGAGAGGAAACCAAAGCAATAACACCAATCAGAACTTTGGACCAAATTGTCGTAATGGCAGTGGTGGAAACGTGACCACTGTAGGCAACCAAGTTTGTCATTCTGCTAACTGTGTACAGAGCCGCAACAGCAGCCAATTTGCAGATGGAGATCCCAAAAGTTCTACTGGTGTGAACACTCCAAATATTCCTATTAAGGTACACGTTCCTGTGCATGTGTACGATCCGTCAAAAAATCCAAACTTTCCGTTTCATAAGAAATAGAATAGTACTAGATAAGGCGAGGTCAAAAACTCCAGCTTTTCCGAATTTCTCATTTAGGGAAATTCGGTATAGTTGCTTTAGTTAAGATGTTCCCTTTGTCAAGGTACAAGTTCAAAAAACTCAGCAGGTGGTTAATTACCGTACCTGCTGCTAACGAAAAAAGCCATGAGAACTCTACTGTTTTTCGCTTGTGGTATAGCAATGCTTACCTCTATAACCACAGGGTGCACTCACAGGTTTACCAACAGCAGCCAAGGTTCTTTTGTTAAATCAGACACTGGTAGCGAAATGAGCAGTTACACGTCAAGTAATCAGCAATCCAGTCAATCATCAGGATCTCAAGGTAGCTTTACCAGTAGCCAGAACACTAGCTACTCATCTTCCTCTGGATCCCAACACGACTCTTTTGATCTCAATGCAGCTAATCTCAAAAAACCTCACATTCTGAGCATTAATGCTTCAGGTAATCAGTTAACAGGTGAGATTACTGTTAATGGTAAAGTCGTGAAACATATTCACGGTAGTCGAGAAAAGATTAATTTATCTCCTTTACTATCAGTTGGGAAACAGACAGTAGCAATTTCTGCTCGCTATGCTCCTGCATCTTCTTCAGTCAGTGTAGAACTTAATGGTCCTGATACCAATGTTTCTCAGCAAAGCAGTGGTAACGGCATTTTAAAATATACTATGACTGTCAATGTACATTAGAACGGGGAGCATCCCAATTTTGCAAAAAGACTGTAGTGGGAGCCGTAAAGCTCCCTACTTTATTACAGAAGCGGGCATCCTGCCCGCACTACAAAATGACAAAACAATTCAAAATTCAAAATTCAAAATTCAAAATAAGACTCTGCACAGAATCCGCAAATCAAAACCTGACCACCACTTTACCGCAATTTTTGCCACTGAGTAAATATTCGACAGCATCAGGAATGGATTCGATTTTTATAAATTTAGTTGGATCAACGGTAACTTTTAGCTTGTTAGTGTAGAAAAGATTTAGTAGGCGATCGCGTGCCTCTTACATATACTTCCTACAAATTAGTTCTTTTGTTTGGAAGTTACTGATCAAGTGCAGCTTCCAGACGTGACTGATCTTGCTGAGTAATATCTGGGTTATGCAGTATCCAATAACAGTCTAAGCGGTCATTAGTACGAAACAAAAGTAGTGCTCCACTTTCTGTCCAGAACGGTCCGTGTGGAATGTGTGCGGGTCGCCAGTAATAACCATCTTTACACATTGCTGTATACCGTCTATTAAAAGGATCATCGCTCATAGACCAATGTCCAAGCACATCTCCACAAATGACATATGCTTCCTCTGTAGTAGGATGACCAGCATAGAAGTTACCTTCTATCCACATAGGCACTAGACCGAGAACCCAGGTGGCGCGTCCGGTTTTTTTATTGGTATACAAGCTTTTACGAGATGAACCAGGAGGTAAAAAGGTTGTGTTCTCCCATTTCATTGCGTGGAGTTCTTGCAATGGAACATACTCAGTCATCCGCTCATGGGTCTGCATATTCGCATGATATACAGAACTTTCTGGGGTTTGCTCAACATCTGTGTAGTCTTTTGTTATGTAAGTGGGAGTAGCATCTGGCATCCATAAAAGAATTGTGTCTTCTTCAGTTTTCCAAGGACCAGTGGGTATGCCAGCTGGGATGAAAGAGTAACTGAGCTTGCGTAGTAAAAACCCACCCTGGCAAAGTACACCCGTTAACACAAAAATTTCCACATCCGTAGTAAAGTGACCAACAGGTGCTGTCCAACCCCCTTTCAAGATTACTCGCTGTGTAGATTCACCGGTTCCTTCGTTTACGGATAGAACTTGAGCAGTAGCGTGTTTACCAGTAACAAAGTTTTTGACCTCAAAAGGTACTTGTGGAAAGTTGATAACTGAGTTGAGTGACTCTTCAGTTTCTACGTGTTTGCGTCCTTGAGGGATGTTCTTGTTCATTTGAATACCTGTATCTGTATTTGACAAATTGCTCTTATAACAATGATATAAAACCTCATAGATGAGCTGAAAATTTCACTATGACAGACACGTTAGGATGGCGAAAGAAATTCGGGGTACTTGCGCCAAGCACGAACACAATCGTCGAACCTGAGTTTCACGCGATGGCCGTACGGGGTGTGACATCTCATATGTCGCGGATTCATATTCGAGATCAGGACTTAAGTAGTAACGAAAAGATGATGCATCTTCTCAAGCAGGTAGACGAGGAAATTTTTTTTGCGATTGATCGGGTAATGACGGCAGGTATCGACTACTTGATCATGGGAATAAGTGCTGAGAGTTTTTCGGGAGGAATCGAGGGGAATAGGGCGTTCGTCAGACGACTCGAAGATTATACTAACCTCAAAGTCGCTACAGGTGCCTCAGCATTTAAGGCAGCTCTCGAAGCATTTAAAGTAAACAAGATTGCGGTCATTACCCCTTATCAGCCTGTGGTTAACGAAATGGTCTGTCGCTTCTTCAGCGATATCGGGGTTGAGGTTGTCCGTCTCAAGGGACTCCTTTGCCCCACAGCAATATCGATCGCCGAGATCACTGAGGATGCACTTCGCACACATCTTTTGGAACTCGATGGTGATGACGTAGACTGTATCGTGCAGTCTGGTACCTGTAAGAAACTGCAAACAAGAACGCTTCAAACCGCAAACAAGGCTGTCGGTTAACCCATAATATTGCCGCGACTGGAACCATAAGATTGCCGCAACGGAGGCTGTAATACTCATTATTTCGTGAAGCGATCGCATTCTTTTTTGATGCATTGGAACCATAAGATTGCCGGG